>Ga0064014_10014_pt1 | contig 119521 bp, 115 predicted proteins | sample CrowatWCoCulture_2_FD_61584 | JGI IMG/M metagenome (GOLD analysis project Ga0064014, IMG submission 61584) | Marine cyanobacteria communities from the University of California, Santa Cruz, USA, analyzing cyanobacterial DNA methylation -... | ecosystem: Host-associated > Microbial > Bacteria >...
TGATAAGCAGAGGGTAAAATCTGCTAAAATAAAGAGTATCTTATCAAACAATCAATTCTTATTTGTCTACCATGTCATCAGTCATGATTCCTGACTCTTTCAATTGGTTATATCGAGGAACCAGCGAGATATTTCCCAGTCAACCTGAATCGAATAACCCCGAAGAAAACTTAGAGAAATTGATAGAAAAATGCCATCGTCCTTTGAGGATTAAATTAGGAATTGATCCCACTGGAACCGATATTCATCTAGGTCATAGTATCCCTTTTCGTAAGTTACGGGGGTTTCAAGATGCTGGTCATACTGCAGTGGTCATTATCGGAGATTTTACCGCACAAATTGGTGATCCCACTGGTAAGTCAGAAGTTCGTAAACAATTGACTTCTGAAGCTGTGAGAAAAAACGCCGAAAGTTATTTAGAGCAACTACGTCCTATCTTAGATTTTGAAACACCAGGAAGATTAGAAATTCGTTATAATTCTGAATGGTTAAGTGAGCTAAACTTAGCAAAAATTCAAGAACTTTTAGCCACTATGACCGTAGGACAAATGTTGGCTAAAGAGGGATTCGCTGAACGTTATAAACAAGAAAATCCTATTTTTCTCCACGAATTTCTCTACCCCTTAATGCAGGGATATGACTCGGTGATGATCGATGCCGATGTAGAATTAGGTGGAACGGATCAAAAGTTTAATATTGCCGTTGGTAGAGACTTACAAAGACACTTTGGCAAGAAACCTCAGTTTGGATTATTATTACCAATTTTACGAGGTACAGATGGCAGCCAAAAAATGTCAAAATCTCTCAATAACTACGTGGGATTAAAAGAAGATGAGTTATCAATGTATTCTAAACTAGAAAAAACCCCCGATGCTATTATTAAAGAATATTTTGAACTCTTAACTAATTTACCCTTAGAGGAATTGCCAGAAAACCCTCGTGAATCTCAAAAGTTATTAGCCCTAGAAATTGTCTCACAATTTCACGGCAAACAAGCAGCCGTAACTGCACAAAAAACCGCCGAAGATTTAGTAAAAAATAAAGGCACTGGTGCAACGGATGCTGTACCCGAATATGACTTATCAAAAGTAGAATTTCCGGCTAAATTATTCTACATTTTAAGTGCCAGTGGACTCTGTGGAAGTAGTGGGGACGGCAGACGACAAATACAAGGGGGTGCAGTTCGTTTAGACGGAGAAAAAATTACCGATGTTAATATAACCTTTGAGCAATCAGAACAACTCTCAGGTAAAGTTTTACAAGTGGGTAAAAAGAAGTTTATCAAGTTAGTAAAGGCTTGAAAATTTATGAATCCGAACCCCAAAACCCTAACTCCTAACTCTGAAGCCAAGTTTCTGCGTCCTGTCTTGTGTTTGATACACTAGAATACAAGAACGTCTAACTTGACGGGTATAACAACGTCATTTTAACTTGAAACCTTAAACTCAACCTTGTACACACCAAGAGGACAAAAAGTATTATGGGATTATTTGATCGCCTAGGCCGAGTTGTCAGAGCCAACCTCAACGATCTTGTTAGCAAAGCAGAAGATCCTGAAAAAATCTTAGAACAAACCATTGAGGATATGGGCAAAGACTTGATCGAGTTAAAACAAGCTTTTGGCCAAACTATGGGTTCTCAAAAACGAACCGAAGGACAATACACAAAAGCTCTCCAAGAAGCTAATAGCTGGGAACAACGGGCAAAATTAGCTCTATCCAAAGGAGAGGAAACTCTAGCTAGAGAAGCCTTAGTTCGGAAAAAATCTTTCACAGACACCGCCACCACCCTCAAGGAACAATTGGATCAGCAAAATGCTCAAATTGAAACCATGCGCCGTAATTTAACGGCCTTAGAAAGCAAAATTGCTGAGGCTAAGACCAAGAAAGATATGCTCGTTTCTAGGGCTAAGGCTGCTAAGGCTAACGAAGCACTACAATCAACCATGAGTGGTCTGAATACCAGTGGTTCTATGGCTGCTTTTGAGCGCATGGAAAACAAGGTCTTAGATATGGAAGCCCGTTCCCAAGCAGTAGGAGAAATAGGGGGATCGAGTCTAGAAAATCAATTTGCTGAACTGGAAGCCGGAAGCGGTGTAGAAGATGAACTGGCTATGCTGAAAGCCCAAATGACGGGATCTGCTGAACCAAAAGCCGCTTTACCAGAAGGATCAACTGAGGATAAAGCGACTCCTAAAGATAGTGCAGTTGATGCAGAATTAGATGACTTACGCCGTCAACTGGATAATCTCTAAAGGTAAGCAAACCCTGTAAGCTATTAACTGGTAACGGAATCATTGATCACTGATAACTAAACTATGAGTAGTGTTCTCGAAATTACAGATCCTCAATTTGATGCAGAAGTGTTTGAAACACAAACCCCTGTATTAGTCTATTTTTGGGCTTCTTGGTGTGGTCCATGTCGTTTGGTTTCTCCTTCTGTTAGTAAGATTGCTGATAGCTATAGCGATAGTCTTAAAGTAGTTAAATTAGAGGTTGACCCCAACCCCGATGCACGGACAAAGTGCAAAGTAGAGGGTGTTCCTGCTTTACGACTATATAAGAATAAGGAACTATTGGCCAAACACGAAGGAGCGATCACCAGACCACAGTTAGAAGAGATGCTTAATAAACATCTCAAGTAGTGGGTAAGGTTGGAGAGTTCAATCTCTCCCCCTTAAGCATTTTGTACAATACAGTTTAAGCTTTTGAACTACAGTTTAGAGTCGTATTTTAGTCTTATTTAGCATCTACATAAGGAATCTCTTTTATCAGAAATAACCTTAGACTACATAACTTTATATTGCAGGGTTTAACGCTGAGCGCAGTCAAAGCGTTAACCCCTACTTTAAGAAATTGGTATTATCATAAATTTCAAGGTGCAAGTCTTATTTATCATGGTTTAATGAACTTAAGCACAGATTGATTGTATTAAAGCGTCCATTGTCTGTTATGCTTAAGCGAGGAAATTGCTCTTGTCTTTCTAGTCTTATTAGATAGCAAAAACTTACTTAATGTTAATTGAATTCAGTGTAGGAAATTATAGATCATTTAAAGATGTTGTTACTTTTAGTATGGTAGCGGCCGATCTTACTGCTGATAATAATACTATTCATAATGATAATCTTTTTGCTGTTGATGATGATTTAAAATTGCTCAAAAGTGCTGCTATTTATGGTGCAAATGCTAGTGGAAAAAGTAATCTCATTAAAGCTTTAGCTTTTATGAAATGGTTTATGATTAATTCATCTAGACAGACTCAAAGCACAGATGATATAGACATAGAACCTTTTAGATTGAGTCTTGAAACTGAGAATAATCCTTCTTTCTTTGAAATTGTTTTTTTATTGGATGGGATTAAATATCGTTACGGGTTTGAAGCAACTACAAAAAAAATTGTCTCAGAATGGTTATATTACATTCCCAATGTTAGGGAAAGCAAGCTTTTTGAGAGAAAAGAAGGTCAAATAAACACTATTAAGAGATATCAAGCAAATAGAGTTGAAAAACTGACAAGAGATAATGCTCTTTTCTTATCTGTATCTGCTCAGTTTAATATTAAAATTGCGGAAGATATTCTTAACTGGTTAACTAATTCATTACAGGTGATTTCTGGTTTAAATGATTCTTCTTATCGTTCTTTTACAGTAAAGTGTTTAATGGAGAATGAAAATAAAAACGAAATCATCAACTTAATTAAAAAGCTAGATTTAGGAATTGATGACATTAACGTTACTCAAATAGAAGTTACTGAAGATCAACTTTCTGATGATTTACCTCAAGAATTTAGAAAAATGATACTTAGAGACTCAGGAGGAAAAGGAACTTTGATTACAACCAAACATCGTAAATTTGATTCTGAGAATAAGTTTATCTCTACTGAAACCTTTGATTTTACAGAAGATGAATCTGAGGGTACGCAGAAAGCTTTTGCTTTAGCTGGACCACTTTTTGATACTTTAAAAAATAGTCAAACTTTGGTAATTGATGAATTTGATGCAAGATTACATCCTTTAATTAGTCGTACTATTATTGAATTGTTTAACTCTAATGAAACCAACCCTAATAATGGTCAACTAATTGTGATGACTCATGACACAAACTTACTCAGTCCTAAACTTTTTCGTAGGGATCAAATCTGGTTTACTGAAAAAGATAGATATGGTGCAAGTGATTTATATTCTTTAGTAGAATATAAAATTAGTGATGATGCTGCCTTTGAAAATGATTACATCAAAGGTCGATATGGTGCAATACCCTATATTGGAGATTTAACTACACTAATTAATTCTAATGGCGAAAACAGAGAGAAATCCTAGAGGATATTCAAGTCGAAAGAAAAACACAAGAGAGCCTAAACAACTATTTTTAATTGTTTGTGGAGGAGAAGAAACAGAAAAAAACTACTTTGAGTGTTTTCGTGTTCCTCGTAAGGTTATAAAAGTTAAAGGATTGAACAAAGATCCTGATACCTTAGTAAATAAAACAATTGAATATAAAAAAGAAGATGACTATGATCAAGTTTGGTGTGTTTTTGATAAAGATGATTTTCAAAACTTTAACAGTACAATAAATAAGGCTGAAAAGCAGGGATTTGAGGTTGCTTATTCTAACGAAGCTTTTGAGTTATGGTATGTCTTACACTTTGAGTTTTTAAATTCACCTATTCCTCGAAAAGAGTACCTGAAGAAGTTAAATACATTATTAGGTAAACAGTACACAAAAAATAGTGATACTATCTATGATGAGTTATTGGATAGACAAGAAACTGCTATTAGAAATTCTGAAAAGTTACTGAAACAATATCATAAATCTAATCCTGGTCAAGATAATCCATCAACCACAGTACATTTATTAGTTAAAGCACTTAATCAACAATTATAGAAGATAACAAAAACCTATAATGATCAAGAAGTTAAGGAGATTCCTCGTACCTCGGAATGACCATTGTTAATTGTTAAAAAGGACTATTGGCCAAACAGGAAGGAGCGATCACCAAACAACAGTTAGAAGAGATGCTGAATAAACATCTCAAGTAGTGGGTAAGGTTGGAGAGTTTAGTCTCTCTCCCTTAAGCATCTTGTGCAATCTTTTTTTTCATATATTCTCTGTATTACAAAGATTCTTTTTGCTCTTCTAACAGCATTTCCATAACTTCTTTGCTGAGTCAAATCCTAGTTATAACTAAAACTGGCGATCGCCTGATAACATTGTCAATCGATGAATAATTAAACACGAATTGGAGAATCTGCGAAGCCCCAATTTAGCATAAGTTGTCCAATATTTTTCCATTCAGAATGTAAAGACTCTTCAACCATAGAAGGAATTGTAAATGAAGATTGAGTATTGAGATAAGTAATTGTATTTTCTAGGATTTTTTGACCAAAACCTAATGAAATCTTACACTTACATGATTTTTTCTTAGGATCAGGATCACAACACGACCAATTTTCATAACACCATTCATCAATATCATTGGAATAATTTGGCAGTTTATCAAGTTTATCTTTCCAAAAATCTTTGACTGAACTCGGTTCATTAACTATTTTTTTAGTCTTGTTCCTTCTTTGATATCTAAAAAATTTCGTATTTCTTTTACTGAACTTTCTTCAATTTTTTCTAATTGTTTAAAAGGGTTTTCTCTATCTCCATTTTTAGACATAAGTTCAGATAAAATTGAAAGAGGGATTAAGTTTTCAAGTTCACGAACGGGTAAAATATAAAGTAGCGTCGTAACGGAAGTATTATCATCTTTTTGTTTAATATTTCTAGCTGTAGAACCTAGACTACTATTAGGAGATAACTTATCACTATCAACAATACATAGACACAATCTTTTTTTCTTATTTTGAATATTCTCATATACAGTTGATATTGTATTTCCTCCTCCTAAGGATGGTTCAAATTTTGGTTTAATATTTAATCGTTTCCATTTACAAAAAGTTTCAGCGATTATTTTATAAAATTCAGTATCTTGTAAATTTTCACACAACAGTATAGATTTTTGTATTGTTTCTGAATCATTGAAAAAAGTGTAAGGTAATTTAATAATATCTTTTCCTGAATTAGAATCTATTTTATTAACATTACAAGGATGAATAATTTCAATATATCTAGAGACATGGGAAAGATAAGCTTTAAATTTAGGTCTGTCATTTAATATTTTTTTATAAGAAATTTTGGCATTTTTAGATAAGTCTGAACATTTTGCAATTATTTTTAAAGTGTTTAAATCTGCAATTATTGAATGTTTGCCTTCACGTCTTGCAAGTGCTAAATTTTCAAGAGCTATAATAAGATCATCTGGCCATGAATTAGAATTTTCAAAACTCTGGACAACAGAAACATCAATTTTAATCAACATATTAAATAAGATCCATATCAAAAAATCCTAATGGCCAATCTTCGCTTAAATAACCCTCAGAATCAAATTGACTTGTCCTGACTTTTATTTCTTTAGATTGATCAGATTTATCAAATAATACTATATTAATATCTTCTGGTAAAATGTGTTTTTCTGCAACCAGATATCCTAATTTATTAATTAGAACTTCGCTATGGGTTTCAATGACTAAACGTAAATCAATCCCTCTTTCTTTTGCTGCTTCAATTGATTTAACAAATACTTCAGCTAAAACTCCTTGTAAACGGGGATGAAAATGTAATTCAGGCTGTTCAATAGGGAAAATAACAGGACTATTATATCGGAAACCAGGAGGACGAATTCTTGAAGAAGTCTTAGTAAACTCACTCAGAAACCATAACTGAGTAATAATAGGCAAAATTTGAGAAAAACCAAATCCTGTATCAGCAACATTAAAAGATTCTTTAGAATCTTTAGAAGGTCGTATTTCTAAAGAAATTAATCCTTGACTTGTTGTGATTAGAGGTTCAAAACCAAAATTATTAAGTGTCCAAGTCCTAAATTCTTTCAATTCTCCATGTGTTAAATTTCGGAGAAACATTGGTAAATTAGTTCCCTGATAATCTACCTCATCTACTGCTAAATCTTGTGTTCTATAGTAACGCTCTGCTGTTGCTCTAACTGGACCCATATAACTAATTTTAGTAGCAAAATTAGCTAATAAATCATCACATTGTTCTAGTAACCAAGGTACTGAGTTAGCGATAATTAAATCTCTAAATTGCCTAAATTCATTAGATTCTATTGTCCATGAGTTTACGCTTTTCTTCCAAGTTTTGGTAGAAAAAGGATTATTTTTAATATCTTGAAGCATAGTTGCTGAATCTCCAATGACAAATGAAGATATCATTTTGAAAATAGTAGTTTCTGATGTAAACTTATGGGCTTTATTTTTTGTTATTTGAAAAAGTTTACTGAATAATTGTTGAAAAATAAATCTTGTTCTATTGACTCTGCTCAAAATTCCTAAGTTGAGAATTTTCTCTTGATTATTTGAAAATTCTCTTACTTGCGGTAACATAAATTTATGACCCAAATCAAACAAAATATATTTATCACCTAACATTTCTAAAATATCAAAGGAATTTACTAAAAAGCAAGAGATTTTATTCTCTTTGTTTATTTCAAGTTGAATTACAGAATCGGCAAATTTTATGATCAATTTATGTATTATAGTAATCTGTTGTTTTTTCTCTTCTAAAAGCTGTAAAATAACAGAAACATCAATGGGATTAAATATTAATGGTCTTCTACTTGACCAGAATATTATTTCTTCGTCTGTATTTTTTTTTTAAGCATTATTTTTTGGAAAGGAAGGAATTTCAAATTTAAACTCTAAACAAATATCCTCTTCAGAATGCTTTTGATGAGCATCTTTATAGTTGCCGAAATCCACTAATCGACCATTCCATAAAACCGGTCCAATGGTTCTAGACTCAACACTTTGCTTAAGTAAAGGAAAGAAACGCAAAAAGGTACTTTTCCCTGAACTATTTTCTCCCACAAGTATCGTAATGGGTTTAATTTTAATTTCCCCGGTATCTGATAAACAACGTAATCTTTGTAGTCGAATAGAATTCATAGTTTTGTGGTAATTATTTACTACTCTATTCAAGAAAAAACGGCAGAAGAGTGAAACTTCTACCGTTGCTTGAGGGTTAAATCTGAATAATTACGAGTCGGTAGCTTTAGCTAAAACTGGTTGTTGTTTCTCATTAGAAACCACTTGAACTTTGCCATCTTCGCCGATATCAACTACAGCGACATCGCCTTCGCCAACTCGTCCGGAAAGAATTTCCTCTGCTAAGACATCCTCTAAGAGACGCATAATAGCACGACGTAACGGCCTTGCACCGTAAGCAGGGTTATACCCTTCTTCTACCAAGCGTTCCTTGAATTTATCGGTAACTTGTAGAGTAATCTCTTTCTCGGTTAAACGTGCAAATACTTCCTTGAGAAGAATTTCGGAAATCTCCTTGACTTCTTCTTTGTTCAACTGACGGAAGACGATAATCTCATCTAAACGGTTGAGGAACTCAGGTCTGAAGTATTGCTTCAATTCTTCGTTAACTAGGTTACGTATACGGTTGTACTGTGCCTCATTTTGGTCGTCTTCAAACTCAAATCCGAGGCCACCGCCACCCTTCTCAATGACCTTGGAACCGATGTTAGAGGTCATGATTAATAAGGTGTTCTTAAAGTCCACTGTACGTCCCTTAGCGTCGGTTAAACGACCGTCTTCTAAGATTTGTAGCAGCATATTGAAGACATCGGGGTGTGCTTTTTCGATTTCATCGAATAAAACAACGGTATAGGGACGACGACGAACAGCTTCCGTGAGTTGTCCCCCTTCGTTATAACCCACATATCCTGGAGGAGAACCGATCAACTTAGAAACCGTATGACGTTCCATGTATTCGGACATATCCAGACGAATCATGGCTTCTTCTGACCCGAAGAAGTACGCTGCTAAGGACTTGGTTAACTCAGTTTTACCCACACCAGTAGGTCCAGAGAAGACGAAACTAGCAATAGGACGGTTGGGGTTCTTTAAGCCTACTCTTGCCCGACGAATAGCCCGAGAAACAGCTTTAACTGCGTCCTCTTGACCGATCAAACGTTGATGTAAAGTATCTTCCATGTGGAGAAGTTTTTCGGATTCTGTTTCCGTCAACTTGTTCACAGGAACACCAGTCCAAGAAGCCACGATTTGGGCGATTTCTTCAGCATCCACAAAGGGTTCTGCGCTGTCTCCTTCTCCTTTCTTAGCGGTGGAAATAGAGCGAATTTGCTCTTTAATATCCATTTCTTGATCCCGCAATTCTCCAGCGCGATCGAAGTCTTGGGAGCGAACTGCGTCATCTTTTTGCTTCAAGATAGTGCGTAGTTCTTTGTCTAATTCCTTGGCCGCAGGAGGCAGTTGAGAGTTAATTAAGCGAACCCGTGATCCTGCTTCATCGATAAGATCGATGGCCTTATCAGGAAGATAACGGTCAGAAATATAGCGATCAGAAAGTTTCGCTGCTGCATCTAAAGCTTCATCTAAGATTTTTAGCTTATGATGCTGCTCGTAGCGTTCCCGTAGTCCAAAGAGAATTTCTACGGTTTCATCAACGGAGGGTTCACCCACCATTACGGGTTGGAAACGACGTTCTAGGGCTGCATCCCGTTCGATGTGCTTACGGTACTCATCGAGGGTGGTTGCCCCAATACATTGTAATTCGCCCCGTGCTAGAGCAGGTTTGAGGATATTAGCAGCGTCGATGGCCCCTTCAGCAGCACCAGCACCGATGAGGGTATGAACTTCGTCAATAACTAGGATAACGTTTCCAGCTTGACGAATTTCGTCCATAATTTTCTTGAGACGTTCTTCAAATTCCCCACGGTATTTGGTTCCGGCGACCAATAAACCGATATCGAGGGTAACGACTCGTTTTTCTTCGAGAATGTCGGGAATATCTTTGTTAGCGATGCGTTGAGCTAACCCTTCTGCGATCGCTGTTTTACCCACACCGGGTTCACCGATGAGAACGGGGTTATTTTTGGTACGACGACCGAGAATTTGGATCACACGCTCGATTTCTTTTTGTCGTCCAACTACGGGGTCGAGTTGACCCTCACCGGCTAACTGGGTTAAGTTGGAACCGAATTCATCGAGAGTGGGGGTTTTTGTGCGTCCTGGTGTACCACCACCGGCGGCAACCTCTGCGGTTTCACCTAACTGACGAATAACTTGGGTTCTGACTTTGGAGAGGTTAACACCGAGGTTTTCGAGAACCCTAGCGGCCACCCCTTCCCCTTCTCTAATTAGACCTAAGAGAAGGTGTTCAGTACCGATATAGTTGTGTCCTAACTGTCTGGCTTCCTCTAAGGAGAGTTCCAGCACTCGTTTTGCTCTTGGGGTAAAAGGAATTTCCACAGCGACGAAACCTGAACCCCGACCAATGATTTTCTCAACTTCAATGCGAGCGTCTTTGAGGTTAACCCCCATTGATTTGAGAACTTTGGCGGCGACTCCGGTACCTTCACCGATGAGGCCAAGAAGAATTTGTTCTGTCCCGACGAAGTTATGCCCGAGGCGACGAGCTTCCTCTTGCGCCAGCATTATTACCTTAATGGCTTTTTCTGTAAAGCGTTCAAACATATCTTTATTAATCCATCACCTGTTACTTGCCCTTGTTAGCTGATTTTAGCACAGCTTTTTTGTCGATATTACTGTCGATATTACTAATGTTGAATTTTGTAGCATTAACTACTGTTGTTCGATTTGTTCTTGATTTTTTTGGTGGTCATTCCTCCATTAATAATATTTTAGGGTCTATTGTTTTTATGATTTTGACACAGAATTTTTGATTTGTTCGCTCAAATCATTAAGATGATCTAAATTTAACCGATAACTAAGGGGATGGGCAATGAGGCGAGCCGTACTTTGGAATAGGGTATCCACCTCCACCAGTCCATTCTCTTTGAGGGTACGCCCTGTGGAAACTAAGTCAACGATCGCCTCTGACATTCCAGTAATTGGACCGAGTTCAACCGAACCATAAAGGGGTATTATCTCTACCGGTAGGTCTAGCTGTTGAAAATAAGTTTTAGCACAGTTTACAAATTTTGAGGCAATCTTGCTATTGGGGGGTAATTCTCTGGGGTTTTGGTAGGGACTGGTTTTGGGAACAGCTACGGACATCCGGCAACCGCCAAAGTTTAAGTCCCCTAGATGGGCAACTTCTGGGCTTTTTTCTAGTAGCAAATCGTAGCCTACTATACCTAGTTGTGCTTGTCCGTATTCCACGTAAACAGGTACATCGGTGGCTCTAACTAAGAGTCCTTGGGCGGTATTTGTAGGATCTGTTATTTGTAATTGACGGTTTTTGGAGTCTAAAAAGGCACTAAAATCTAAGCCAATGCCTTTAAATAGTTCAATGGAATCTGATAATAATGCCCCTTTGGGTAATGCAATGGTAATCATTATTGATAGTTTCTAGGACTATGTTTTATTTTATAGCAATTTGTATTGACTAAAATTTAATGTTACGCAACTAAAATGAAAATGTTATATTATTGGGAGAAAGATAATAATTACAATTAGGGCTATTAGGACCATTCATTTACCTATTTAAGGATAGAACCTATAAAAATAATTGGTCAATATAAATTTTAAACCGTTCAATTTTTTCCCTTTCGTCATCTGTTAATAAAACATTTACTTTAAAAATAAGCTCACCTTCTTCAGAGATATCAGCAATAACTCGGTTTCTTAAACTTGCTCCTAACTCTTTCTCTGCTGTTTTCCATAAAGAAACTTGAGGACTTTCTAAAATGTCTAGATTTTGCTGTAAAAAGTCCTTTTGATAATCGTAAGGTATCCAACCAATCTCAGATTTTAAGGCGTTGATTAATGTTTCCGATAAAATATCAGAATTGGGTTTTTCTCCTCGACTTTTTAACCATAAAACCCAAGAACAAAATGCCATTAACGTAGTCTCTAAATTTCGGGAACAATAGACGATAGTTTCTAATAATTCTTGAGAAAAGTTAACCCCTAACCGTCTCAGTCCCCATTTATATTTGTCGAAAATTTCAACCACACCATCATCAATATATTCGTAATAGACTGCTTTCCTTAAATCAATCATTACCTTCGATTGACAATAGTGTCTTTAACATTGCCGTACATAATGCACCTTGAGACACTTGATTAAAACGAGCAAACATGGGAGAGGTATTCAGTTCGAGGAAAACCAATTTTCCTGTTTGTGGATCACTCTTAAAATCAGCGGCCCCAAAATCCATATTCAGTTTAGCCGTGAGAACCCGTAATGATTCCACCTCTGAGGGAACCTCCCCTAAAAAGATCACCTCTGCATCTTGTTTAACTCGATAATCAAGGGAATTACTGCGCATTTCAAAAGCCAATGCTTGATTACCCACAATATAAATCCTAATTTCTGGAGATACCAGTCTATTTTGGACAATAGCAAGATTAGCAGCACAACCTGAACGAAACTCAACCCCGTTTAAAAGTTCTTCTAACCCATAACAATAATCCCCACCGGCCACCGGTTTAGCGATCGCTGTTCCTGGAGTATATTGCCGTAAAGATGCTTCTTCGTTGGTAATCATGGTTTGAGGAATCTCTAAACCGCATTGTTGTGCCAGTACCAAAGTAGCACCTTTATTGCCACCCATGGGAGATTGATGACGATTAAATAGTCTAATCTTCGGGTCAGATAATAACCATCCTTGCAGGGTTTGATACCAACCCATGGCCCGTTTTGCTACCTCTGGCCGAGAGACCTCCATCCCGGCAAAAACATCATAACGAATGAATGCAGCATAAGGCTTGATTTCTTGATTATTGACCTTGAGAGAACCTTGATTAACTTGCCAAGATAGGGGAGGACTATCTTTGACACCGTGGCGAAGGTCTTGCACCACAATACCAGCTTGTTGAGCAGTGGCCACCAATTGACCCAAATTAGGATCTGAGTGGCCACCTGCTATCACCAAGGTTTTGCTTGGATCTAAATCAACCATTAATACCGTTCAAAGGGAGAACTTTCTTCTCCTATGGCTAAAGTAGTAAATTCAGGTTGTTCTTCCCCTACTGCACGAGTTGTGGGTTGACTTTCTTCTCCCGCTGCACGAGTAGAGGGTTCTTCCTCTCCCAATGCGTAGGTAGTAAATTGAGGTTCTTCTTCTCCTACTGCACGAGTTGTGGGTTGAGGAGGTTGAGGTGGACCTTCCTCTCCTAATGCACGACTAGTGCAGCTTAGCAAAAATAATCCGCCAGTCACTTATGATCTTTAAAGCCCTTAAATTTCCAAACGAACGGCTTAGCAAAATGTTGATTAAAGTAATCAATAAAATTGAGAATTTTTTGGGATATTTCTTCAGTTGAACGGACAGTAATTCTTTTGAGTAAACGCCGGACTAAGATCGAAAACCAACACTCAATTTGATTAAGCCACGATGTATGTTTGGGAATATAAACAAAGCGAATTCGATGAGATTCATCTGATAAAAAATATGCTCTGCTGTCCATAGATTGCAAAATCCCCTCCTTTACTTTTCTCCCCAAATCAATAGTAATTCCACAGCTTTCTGCTACTAATTTGACTAAGCTTTCCGATTTATGAGTGTTGAGTTTATCTACAATAAAAATCCATTCTGCTTTTTCATCAATCTTAATCATTCTCTGGATATGTTCAGAAAAATCTTGTTCTGTTCTTGTCGTTCCAATAGAGGGACTAACAACTTTTCCTCTTGCCACATCCCAGTTCGCAATCAAGCTTAAAGTTCCGTGTCTTTCATATTCAAATTCGATTTTTTCTACTTGTTTAGGCTTGATTCTTTTGTTCGGAAATAATCTCTCAAGAGCTTGAATCCCTGTCATTTCATCTGTACTAATTAAATGAATTCCTTGTTCTAACAAAGTTTTAGCTTCTTGATGAAGTTCACAGATATATTTGACTTGCTTTTTAAATTTTAAGGGATCATCAATTTTGGCATTTAACCAGTAACGAACGAGATGTGGTTGTAATGTCGCTTCTTTTTAAAAAACGCCCCACACTACGGGGGGAAATCTTTTCGACAATTCCTCTTTTTATGGCTTCATCCGCCAACTCTGAAGGTGTCCAATGGCTCACTGGTCTGTCTGATTTTTCACATTCTTCACAAGCGATCGCTACAATCTGGACTACTTGTTCGACCGTAAAGGATTTTGTTGTTCCAGGTCTTGGGCGATCGCTTAAAATTCCTTTGATCAAGACCATTAATGCTTTCTCCGTTACCTGTTGTTCTTCGGCGGCACTCAGTTTTTCTCTCTCCTCAAACCATCGCGATCGCCACTGACGCACTTGTACTCGGTCTAATTCTAATCTTCGACTAATCGAACTATTGCTCTCTCCTGATGCTGCGGCTAAGATTAGCTTGGCTCGTCTAACAAGGCGATAGGGGTTTGTTGTCCCTCTCACTATTTGTTGGAGTACTGTTTTCTGTAGGTTGGAGAGGTTAATTGGCAATGCTTTTATCATGGACATCAACTTCGAGATTCTTCCGTTAGTTTCATTGAAACACATTGTCGTGGCTAGTCACGAAAGTTTCTGTAAAAATCTGGTGGATTACTTTCGCCAAGCTGCACTAGTAGGTTCACCTTCTTCTCCTAATGCGAGGGTAGTAACTCTAGGATCTTCTTCTTCTCCGAATGCGTAGGTAGTGGGTTGAGGAGGTTGAGGTGGACCTTCCTCTCCTAATGCACGACTAGAAGGTTCTTCCTCTCCGAATGCTTGAGTGGTAAAGTCTGGACTTGGACCTTCTTCTCCCAATGCACGAGTTGTGGGTCCTGGATCTTCTTCTCCGAATGCTAAGGTAGTGGGTTGTGCAGGACTATCACCAGGATTCAAAAATTCTCCTGCGTGAACAGTAATGCTGTTGATCCTAGCGGATACGATTACTGCATCGGCCCCGTTACTTGGCTCAAAATCAACAGTAGCCATAATAGGCGTTAACTGAGGTAAGGAAATGCCTGATGGTCTATCTGCATCAAAGTTAAATTCCAAGATAGAATCATCAGGGTTAGGATCGGCGGAGTTATCTAAACGAGGATTTGTCCATCCTGATGTTGCTGCAAGACCCTCTGCTTGAATAGATAAGGTTAGGGGTGATTCGCTGACCTTAATCACTGTAACTCGAAGAACCTTAAAGATTTTCATGTGGCTCCTTGATTATTGTTAATTGGTTGGAAAACTTTTTCTGGAAATATCTCTCACTCTCCAAACTATACTCCATACCATGACCCACAATATGTCTATTTTTTTAACAATTTATTAACTTTTTTTTTAACAATATTCTTAATCTTGAACTTAGTTTTAAGATTAATTTAAGGAGTCCTTAAAAATCAATGAAGATCGGGTTTATATATTAAGTAAAATCTATTCTTTTTTTCTCTCCTGATAAGCCTTTTCTGCACTATAACCCTTTTTGATTAAGCGCTTAATTTTCTTAAAATCTAAACCTGTTTTTAACCAAAGCTTAACTTCTTTTTCCATATCCATTTCTGGTTTTTTAAAGTCCTGAGTAAAGATAGCAGAAAAGCCTAAGCATCCCCATTTTTTAACGGTGGCAACGGTCATATTTAACCCTTTCCACATCGCAGCTTCTCCTGCTGTAATACCTATTTCATGCCAAGGAATTGCTTCTGATAAAATAAACTTATATTTATACCAATCTTCTGCTTGTTTAGGAACAACATTAAGATTAATCCAAGTTAGAATGTCTGCTAAAGGAACACTATAGCTAATCCATTTTTGAATCTCATTACTATTGAGTCCGTAGTTAACTAAATTTTCAACGGCATTGATATCAATATCTTTCGGTTTTAAACCTGATTGAAACCAAGCTATAACTTCATTGGTTGTCAAGTTTAAATCAGTGAACTTTCTAGCTATCTCAGGAGTCATTCTACCATTTAAGGGATGAAACCGAGACGTAGTTTTAAACCATTGTTGAGCCAACTGTACAGAAAAGCCATGAGCTCGCCAATCTTTCGCTGCTTCTGCCTTTAAACTTACCAATACTTTTCCAAACTAAAGCTTCTTCTACTTCAAAATTATAACTTTCCCAATCAGAGTCTAAACCCAAGGGCCAAAGCCAAAAAAATTTGATATCTTTATATTGAGGAAAATCAGCTAAATTAATAATAGTTTCCGGTTCATAAATGGTGCGATAAACTTCTCCAGGTTGGGGAGGCATGAAAAAGCCCAAAATTTTTCCAGTATCTATTTCCTCAACTAAAATCTCATTGCCCCAAGCTGCAATTAACAAATCATTAGAATAGGTTTTGAGTCGATATTTAATAACCATAGTATCGGGAGCATTCCATTTTTGCAAAAAAATTATCCTTGAAGTTTGAGGGGGGGGGACGGGGTGACGGGGTGACGGGGTGAATTTTTATAACTATAACCTATTATCAATAAAGAACAATTTACAACTTTGGGATGCTCCCATAATATCAGAATTGATAATCAGGAAAATTTTTATTTTTATACCCTAAATATGGGGATTTTGAAATACTTTTTTCGGTAAATTTGAATTCACAAACTTATTAGGTTCTGTAGGGGCTTAATATTATTAAGCCCTACGGACTAATGTTAAAGTATCCCTTTTCAGGTACAATATAGAATGGCAAAAATGCTTAGAATAAATTGCCATTGCTATTATTAGCAATTACATCAATAACAATTTAACAGTATATTTGGGAAGGTTACTCTATGATTCACGATATTTTCATGCCTGCATTAAGTTCTACCATGACCGAGGGAAAAATTGTCTCTTGGACTAAGTCTCCAGGGGATAAAGTCTCCAAAGGAGAAACCGTGGTGGTTGTAGAATCAGATAAAGCAGATATGGATGTAGAATCTTTCTATGACGGCTATTTAGCTACTATTTTAGTCGAAGCAGGCCAAGAAGCTCCAGTGGGAGATGCGATCGCTCTAATCGCAGAAACAGAGGCAGAAATTGCCCAAGCTCAACAAAAATCACCTTCTAGTCCTCAGAAATCTCCTGAACCGTCCCCACCTCAAAAAGAGGAATTAGCCACTGCTACAGCCCCAGTAAGCACTGCTACAGCAACAGTTACGGCTCCTCCATCAACCAACGGGAAAAGTAACAGAATTGTTGCCTCCCCTCGGGCTAAAAAGTTAGCTAAACAGTTAGGGATCGCCCTTAATACCGTTGAAGGTAGTGGACCTTACGGCAGAATTGTAGCAGAAGATATTGAAAAGGCCGCAGGAAAAACCCCCACTCCCCCTGCTATTGCTACTCAAACCCCTGTAACTACTCCTACCCCCAAAGTAGCAGTTACACCTACTCCTACCCCGGTAACCGCAGGAGAAACTGTTCCCCTGAATACGTTACAAAAGGCAGTGGTACAAAATATGATGGCTACCCTACAGGTTCCCACCTTCCATGTGGGTTACACCATCACCACCGATGAGTTGGATAAACTCTATAAGCAACTGAAACCGAAAGGGGTGACAATGACGGCGTTATTGGCCAAAGCGGTGGCAGTTACCCTGGAAAAACATCCTGTGGTAAATGCTAACTATGGTGAGCAAAGTATTCGTTATCCTCAGTCTATTAATATTGCGATCGCTGTTGCTATGCCGGATGGTGGTTTAATTACTCCTGTCTTACAAAACGCCGATAAGATTGACATTTATTCCCTGTCTCGTACCTGGAAAGATTTAGTAGACAGAGCGCGGTCTAAACAGTTACAACCAGAAGAATATAGTAGCGGTACCTTTACCCTCTCTAACTTGGGAATGTTTGGGGTAGATCGTTTTGATGCTATTTTACCCCCCGGCCAAGGATCAATTTTAGCGATCGGTGCATCCAGTCCCCAAGTGGTAGCAACTGCTGATGCTTTATTGGGAGTTAAGCGTCAAATGGCGGTTAATATTACCTGCGATCATCGGGTTATTTATGGTTCAGATGCTGCTGCTTTCTTACAAGAGTTTGCCAACTTGTTAGAAAATAATGTTCAATCTTTAACCATGTAAGTTCAATCTAAAAATATAGACATTCACGTAGGGTTCAACGGCCGTTGAACCCTACAATATAGACTTATGTAGTCCAAATCAGTTTTATTTTTGTTTTAACCCATAATTTTCAGTTCTACTTTCATCTATTTATTTCTACTTTTATCTACTTAAATAGAATTAAAAATAAAAAAAATTTCTTCAAATTTGGGACTGACATCCCCTTAAAGAGTTGGTTAATATGTTTAATAACAAAACAAGGGCTTATGCCTTAAAGCTTAAGTACAACACAACACTTACTAGGAGTTTCAACTGCTTTAACATAAGGATTAGCCCTTGCAAAAATAAACTACTTATAGGTTAACAAAAATGTCTAATAATGGCACTCGCAAAGCCTAGTCAAACTTTAACTAATCGTGCTAATCATATTAACCATTCTATTGGTCAACTTGGACGCTAAAAGTCTTTTGAGAGTTTGATAATTGTCAGAGATTTTATCAAACTCATTTTCTTTAAAACTGTAGCAACCTTCTAATTAACTAAACTTGAATTGTGCAAATTCAGGGATAGTAAGTTAATCAAAACATTTGACTTACTATCAATTTTATTCATTCAATTTTGAGGAAAAATAATGAATCTCAAATTATCTCATTACTATCGAGTAAGTCGTCCTCTATTTGATCAAGTGGAAGAACGAACTAAACGAGCAATTTATGTAACTAGAACAGCAATGTTTCGGGTTATTGATGAAGAAAGTTGGAGTTTAATTGAACAAGGACAGTTTCAACAAATTCCCTCCGAGATGTTAGCAGAATTAATTAATATTGAATTATTAGTACCTGAAGAGGAAAATGAGTTACAAACAATTATTCAACAGAACCAATCAACTATTGCAGAAGATGAGAATCTTTATTTAGTTATTCAACCCACTGCTTATTGTCAGTTAGGTTGTCATTATTTTTAATTATGCTCTTTCTAGATTAACAGATGAAACTAAAGAACTAGAAAAATGTTAGTAGTTATTGATTGCTTATACTTTATAGTATAGTAATCAGATTAATTTTTGCTCTAAAAGTCCGCTTCAAAGCAGAATTTTAGAGCAAACAAAACTGTAAAAATCTATCTTACTTGTGCTTCTTTTTTATCAGAAGAAGCTTGATAAGACTTTTCTAATAACATGATTTGCTTTGCTTTTTGGGTTAAAGCTTGATTATCTAACAAGTTTAAGATTAAAGCATCGGTGGAGAATAAACCAGCACCATTAATCAAGAAGAAAAGGAAACAAACTGCATAGATAGCAGAAAGTTCGAGATAAGCAACACTAAACCCTGCTACTAAGATGTGATGGTACATAGCGACGAGCATGGTTGAAAATAACCCTAATGCAGCAGGACGAGTGAATAAACCAATGGCAACTAAAGGCGCACCGATTAATTCAGTAAATGCAGCTACATAACTAAAGAAAATAGGGAAAGGTAGTCCAATATAAGATACATAAGCTTCGGCAAAGCTTTCGATATTACCGAGCTTATCTAGTCCGTTATGGATCATCATTAAACCCACAACCATCCGAAAAATAGCCCAAGCGGTTTGGGAAGGGATGTTAGGGGTGACGTTGGGTTTGAAAACTAAACTGAGTATTGATTTATTCATGATTAAGAAGCTATGAGAAAATTAAGGAAGTTACAAAACTTGATTGAGTTTTATGGAGTAATGTTTACTAGATATTTCGAGGCAGCGTTGCCCTTATGCCTCAAGTGCTTACATACAGGCAGTTAGAGCTACAATGACCCTAATTATACCCATGAGTATAACATTAACATTCCTTAATATGATAACAACTTTCTTAAATATTTCAACTTCGCTATATTAATCATAGAAGTGCTTGTTTAAGACTTTGGCAAAATGTAGCCAGTGAGTTTAAGCCTTCTTCTGGGGTTCCTTGTGCTAGGCGTTTAACGCAAGCACTACCGACAATTACTGCATCAGACCCCCAATTTTTGACCTGTAAAGCGTGTTCAGGTTCAGAAATTCCAAATCCGACCCCAATGGGCTTATTTGTGGTGCTACGAAGATTTTTCAGTAATTCTTCCACTCTGCTGCCTACTTGGGTTCTCATGCCAGTTACTCCGGTGACACTGACTAAATAGATAAAGCCTTGAGACTGAGTAGCGATCACTTGAATACGTTCTATGGGACTGGTAGGGGCAACCAATAATGTAACTTCGATCCCCATGGCAGCAGCAGGTTTAAGTAAAGTTTCAGCTTCTTCTAGGGGTAAGTCAGGAACAACTAACCCTTGTACACCAGCAGCTTTAATTTGTTGTAGAAAGGGTTCAACCCCTCGATAAAAAATCGGGTTATAGTAGGTAAATAAGATGATCGGGGCTTTAATTTCTGGTTGCACCTCTTTAACAATTTTGAGGACATCTTCTAACTTCACCCCTCGACCTAAAGCCCGAGTGGCTGCGGCTTGGATAACCGGACCATCGGCCAAAGGATCAGAATAGGGAACCCCTAACTCGATGATATCGGCACCTGAAGCATCGAGAACCCGTAATGCTTTGGCTGTGGTGTCAAGATCCGGATCACCTGCGGTAATGAAGGGAATAAGGGCGCATTGTCCGCGATCGCGTAGGGATTGAAAACAATCAGAAACCGATGTCATTGGGGTCAACTCAAGCTAGATTACCATTCATCAATTTACCCTGAATTGGGGTTTATTTTCTGAATCTTTAAGATTTATAACTAACGCTTAAGGTAGTAAAATCCCTGAATATCAGGTAATTATTCTTCTTGTTCAATTTCTTGTTGCAATTTTTCTAATTCTTCCGGGGTCATCTCTTCGAGGCGTTTTTGTAATACAGCATCTTCGTAGTCTTTCAGTTGTTGATTGTAGGTCATATCTTTGTTGGCCACTCGAAACAGATAGCTTGAAGTCCAAGCTAAGACAACGATCACTAACAACGCTTGACTCCACACCCCTGCGGATAGGCCATCTAAACCGATGGCTTGAAAAACGATGTAGAGGAGACCTCCTCCTACAAAAATTGCTAAGCTAACGGTGATAACATCGATTCTTCTCATGATGGCCTATCAGGTGTTTTTTTGTATATTAAGGGAAATTAAGGGTTAACTTGTCGGCGTTTGGGGCGAAAGTTTAAAAAAGGGCTTAGTAGAAGCACTCCAGGGAAGAAAAAGAACATCAAAAAGTACATGAAAGCTCTTTCAAAAGAACTAGCTACATACCAACGAGTATTAAGGTAAAAATAAACAAATCCTGGCATGATTAACAGATAGAGCGCACTTAGCCCTAGATACAACCCAGCAGTGATCAGGGTATCTAGAGGTAACGAAGTAATGACATTAATAATTGTATCCATAATGGCGATGATAGGTGACTATGCAAGCTTTCTGCTTCTATGGTAAGGGTTTTGTGGGAAATAGCAAACTTGGAAATTTCAGGAGATCATCATATTTTGATTCGCCATAAGGTAAATTCTTTGTTAAGATTAGGGGACGTATGCCACAAAAATGCTAACAATCTATGATCACTGTTCAGAAAAATGTACTCTTCTATTACACCCTTATTACTCGTCGACGGCTATAATATCATTGGTTCCTGGTCTTCCCTAAAAGCCACCCGCGATCGCCACGGTTTAGAACAAGCGAGGCATGAATTGGTGGAGACTTTAATCAACTACACTGTCCACAAAGGATATAAGACTCGGGTTGTCTTTGACTCTCAATACCAAAAGACTCCTTCTACTATTGAACATCATTCCCAGCATCTTTCTATCTGTTTTACTGCTTGGACACAGACTGCCGACACATACATAGAAAAAGTCTGTGCTGCTTTTTTCAGTCGCCAAGAGACTGACCACGATCGCATTATAGTCGCTACATCAGATCGAGATCAATATTTGACGGCTATGGGTTACGGTGCAGAATGGATGTCGGTGGATGTTTTAGCGAAAGATATTCAATCTTCTCGTTCTCAAGTTAAACGGAAACAACAGAGTAATAAACGCAGTCGAGGACGTTTATTATTTAATTGTTTGGATACTCAATCTCAGGAAAAATTAGCTCGTTGGCTATCTTAAACGAAGTGAGAAGTTAAGGGGATTAATGTTCCAAAAAGATTAATTATGACACCAATAATAATCAATCATATTGAAATTACACCAGGGGTATGTGGGGGGAAACCTCGTATTGCTGGACATCGTATTAAAGTACAAGATGTGGTAATTTGGCATGAAAGGATGGGAATGTCTCCTGATGAAATTGTTTATCACTATCCAAGCATCACTTTAGCTGATGTTTATGCTGCTTTATCTTATTATCATGATCATCTAGAAGAAATTAGAAAAGATATTGAAGATGATGAAATTTTTGCTAGGGAAATGCAAGCTAAAACGCCTTCTTTAGTCAGAGAAAAAATTAAAAATATTGATGAAAGAAAAGATTAAATTTCACTTAGATGAAAACGTTAGTCAGGCGATCGCTTCTGGATTAAGATATAGGGAAGTTGATGTTACTACAACTCCTGAAGAGGGATTATTAGGGGTATCAGATGAAATTCAGTTACAATATTCTTTGTTACATAGACGAGTTATTTTTACTCAAGATACTGATTTTCTAAGAATAAATATATTAGAAACAACTCATGCAGGAATTGTTTATTGTCCTCAACAAAGTAAGTCTATTGGTGCAATTATAAAAGGTTTACTTTTAATTTGGGAAATACTTGAACCAGAAGAAATGTTTAATCATATTGAATTTTTGTAATCGGGAATTAATTAACCTCTTTCTTGCAAAACTTCTAGATAAAGTGCAATTGCTTCTTGAATATTTTTTAAGAGTCATAAAATAGTATTAACAATTAAGGGTTTTGGTAAGGGTTCGTTATCAGCTTCATAAGCAATAATTAGGGATTCTATTGCTTCTTTGGCGTTAGCAACTGCTTTTTCATAAGTAGGGTTTGCTGAAAAAGTTTCTCCAAAATTTATGCCACTTTTGACCAAGAATTTTCTGATAAATCAATAAGTTTTAGTACATAAAAATTGTTTAAAGTATAATCAAAATTAATGAAAGGCGGTTTGATGAGTTCCCCTGTTCTATTATTAGTAAATAAGGACAAAAAAAGCGACAAAAACTGCCTCAGAAGTTTAGAAAGATTGACAACTAAAAATGTAATAGCAATAGATGTAATGGAGGTTTCAGGGAGTTTTGTTATCACGAGATTTAGGCTAAATCTTCGTTTAGCTTATCCAAACTTTCCCTCAATAGCATTACGGAAGCATTCATCGGAGTGGGCTTGTTTCTTTTCTTCTTCACTGACATTTTTCGGAGGTCTTCCTAACTTCGGACCACTGATTCTTATCCCTCTTTCCTTACACCAATTTCTGTTTTCCCTAGTTCGATAAATTTTATCTACATGGACGGATTCGGGATAATAGCCAAACGTTTCTTTATACTTTTCTACTTGTTCTTTTAAATAACAAGATTCATTGAAGTTTTCCCAACTTATTTTGTCTAGAAACACATAGTTATCTACACAGCTTACTGAGAGTTTAGCTCCAAACTCTATTGGTTTCCCTGCTTTTCCCCTCACTATTGGACGAATATGCGGTTGAGTTAAACTTACAATTCTTTGAGGAACACTCTGGGTCTTATTCTCCCACATTGACTGTTGTTGTTCATAAACTTTTTTGATAGTCTCTAGACAATTTTCCTGTCTTTTACTCAGATTTTCCAGGGAAGCCCCAGCTTGAATTAAGTCTTCTATATTTCCTAAATTTTTCTTAAGGTATTTTAACTGTTTCCCGATAGCTTTTCTTCTTTCTTGATAAGATACTTTTCGTTTTTTAGCTACTTTTAAGTATTCCTTTCTAGCAATTTTTCTAGAAGTTCTCGGCTTTTTTCTCAATTTTACTCTTAATGGTTTATAAAGATTATCTATTATTCTTTCTGTCTCAATTCTGGCTTGATTTAATCTGCCTAAATCCGTTGGGTATTTGATGTCTGCTGGCGCACAAGTCGCATCTAAAATTAGTTTACCTTTATTTTTTATTTTTTCTCCTTTTTCTTGGAGACAATCCTTTTTTTTTACTTCTTTATCACTCTTATCTATTTCTCTTTTTACTATTTTTTTATTGATTTTGTTTATCAATTCTCCATCAATTCTTTTCCTAAAATGAACTAGCATTGAAGATTCCAGTGGTGGCTCTTGTTGATAACAATTTAAACCTATAAAGTATTGTAGATAGGGATTTTCTCTAATCTGTTCTATAGTTTCTCTATCACTTGTTCCTAATTTTTCCTTAATAATTAATGTCCCTAATGCCATTCTAAATAGTTTGGCTGGCGCACCTTTTTCTGCTGAAAAAAGTTTAGCATATTCTTCCTCAAAATCATCCCAAGGTATCAACTCTGCCATGATTACCCAACGATTATTGGGGGACAATTTACCCTCGAAAGGTAATTCAAATTTTTCTGGGGGCGGTAAAGGTTGCTCCTCTTTTCGATACATTTGTTCTTGACCAACAACTGGGAGGTGTTTCTACCAATTATAGCGGTTTGTAGCCGACAAAGCTGATCTTTTTTGCGATCGCGAATATGGGTGTAACCTTTTAAAGAATAGGGTTTTGCTTTTATTCAGCAAACCCTAAGTATCTCCATGAGTTCGCCAATATTGACCTGGAAAATCGGGTAATGCGACTAAAAAACAGTCATCTTCATCTGACCATTGAATGATTATTCTATATCTGAACTTCCCCCATACACATCTACTATAGAGCCTTGAAACCCTTATCTATGAAGGGATACAGCGATTAGACTCCGGTGCTGTACCCATGTATATGGTAACATATCTTAATGGACAGGGATTCTCTCTATTTGCTAAAATAGTAGTCATGTATATAGAGCGAGTTCCGAATAGAAATTCCCCCCCGGCTGTTCTGCTTCGTGAATCTTACAGAGAAGGAGAGAGAGTCAAAAAAAGAACCCTGGCAAATCTATCAACATTGCCAGATGAAGTTGTTGATAATATGAAACTGGTATTAAAAGGGGCGAAAGTTTCAATGACTGAAACGATACCCGATAATTTTGAGGTGATAAGAAGTCGTCCTCATGGTCATGTGATGGTTATATTAGAAACCATTAAAAAGTTAGGGTTAGATAAGATAATTGCCAAAACTTCTTCTCGGACTAGAAACTTAGTTTTGGGTATGATAATTGCGAGAATTATCAATCCTAAATCTAAATTAGCCACAGCCAGAGGATTTCATGAGAAAACTTTTAGTAATAGTTTAGGAAAAGTGTTAAACTTAGAAAAAGCTGATGAAGACGAACTCTATGATGCTTTGGATTGGTTAGTCAATAAACAAGAGAAAATTGAAAATAAATTAGCTAGTCTTCATCTCAATAATGGCTCATTAGTTTTATATGATGTCACCTCAACCTACCTAGAAGGGAACGGATGTGAATTAGGAAAATATGGATATAATCGAGATAAGAAGAAGGGAAAAACCCAAATAGTCTTTGGACTACTTTGTAACCAAAATGGTTGTCCTGTCGCTGTAGAAGTTTTTGAAGGAAACACCTCGGATACTAGCACATTAGAAAGTCAAATAGAGAAAGTTAGGAAACGATTTGAGGTTAAGAATGTGGTGTGGGTGACAGATAGAGGTATTTTAACGTCTTCAAATATTAAAGAGTTGGTGAAACCAGTAGAAGGATTGGATTATATCAGTGGCTTAACTAAGGCAAACATTAGAAAATTAGCCGAAGTAGAGGCTATTCAACTAGGATTATTTGATGAAGTTAATCTCGTTGAATTTGAAAGCGAAGATTACCCAAATGAAAGATTAATTGCTTGTCGAAATCCTTTGATTGCTGCTAAAAATAGGAAACAAAGAGAAGCTCTATTAAAAATAGCAGAAGAACAATTTGAGTTAATTATCAAAGCCACCAAAAGGGAAAAAAGAGCTTTGAAAGGAGCGGATAAAATAGCCTTAAGGGTGGCTAAGTTATTAAACAAGTATAAAATCAATAAATACTATAATTTAGACATCACAGATTCAGGATTTACTTATGAGCGTAAACAAGAGTTGATTGACCAAGAAATTGCTCTAGACGGGGTTTATATTCTTAGAAATTCTGTAGATGAAACTCTAATGGATGGATTTGAAGTTGTCAAAGCTTATAAAAGTTTATCTTCGGTGGAAGAAGCTTTCCGTTGTTATAAATCTATTGATTTAAAAGTGCGTCCTATTTATCATTATAAGGGAGACAGAGTTAAGGCACATATTTTCTTATGTATGTTGGCTTATTACGTTGAATGGCATTTAAAACAAAAATTAGCCCCTTTATTATTTGAAGATGAAGAAATTGATAATAACTATCAGGATGTCATAAAAGCTCGTCGTAGTAATTCTGCTGTTGCTAAAGATAGAAAAAAACGCACCGAAGATAACTTACCAGTTCACAGCTTTCGTACTTTACTAGAAGATTTGGGAACAATTTGCTTGAACACAGTTGAGTGTTCTTTAGAGAGTGGAAAATACGTTTTTGACAAGATAACTCGACCTACTGAAGTGCAACAAAAGGCATTAGATTTATTAAGCATTTCTTCTGTTTGTACCCATTAATAACCCCTAGCTAATTCGGTGTATCCCTCATGCAGCATACGTTATCGGGTTTTGTCAAAGGGGAAGTTCAGCTATATTTAATTTCTTCCATTTTTTTCTGTAGTTTTTTTCATTCATTTTTCAAAGATACTTTTTTTCCTAAGCGATAAGAAGTCAAAGAACTATTACGAATTTCTAACTCTACTTGTGCAATTAGCTCATCTAATGCTAGGTTAAGGTTGTCAAATTTTTGGATCGCTTTCTATTTGTTTCATTCTAACTCTAATAGCTTCTGTATCTGTGGGATGTTTACGGATATAGTTTCGTAATTCTTTGGTTGTCATTTGTTCAAATTTTTTCATGATACAAATCTCCAATTGCTTTTTTTGATGTAAAATTTTCAATTTTTTTTGAAGCGTTTAAAATTTCGATTCTGATGACGTTTCCCTGTGCATCATAATCTAATATTACTCCCGGACTGATAGCATCACTTTCTTCAATTTCTGCTACACCCCAATTAATTCTTAATACATCAATTTCTCTATCATATTTAGCTTCCATTGTTTAATCTCCTGTATTTGTTTAATTTGCTAGTAAAGTAAACAGTAACGATTTTGTTTGGTTTAACTAAATAATTATACTGTAAATGTAGGGGTCAACGGCCGTTGACCCCTACTCATTTTTCAATTCTTCTAACACTTCATCGGTAAAAGGATTTTCACCTTTTTTAAGGGTCTCTATCCATTGTTTAAACTTAGTCTTAAGTTCATAATCAAGAATATTAGGATTACTTATTAAAATTTCTAAATCTTTAATAGCATCATCAAAGTTTCCAGTTAATGCTTTTGCTATTCCTCTAACTCCTTTAGCTAATTCTATCTCGTCTTTCTCTGTAGAAGTTTTAACGGCATTTTCACAAGCAAATAATACGTCATTGACCTGTTTATTTAAAGTGCCTCGTAAACACAAAGTCAACCATGATTCAGAATCTATTTTAAGCTCAGGATAAAATTCTTCTGCCGTTTTATAAGCAATTAAGGCTTGCTCTATTTTATCAGCTTGAACTAAATTAACTCCTCTTTCAATTAATGCTTGTGCTATTTCTTGTTTATCTTCTTCTATATCAAGATTTTGATCAAGTTTCTTTGCCTCATTCAATTTCTGTTTAGCCATTGAAAGATCATCATTTATATTATCACTTTTCTCCTCTAACATTATTTCTCTTGCTTGCTTAACTAAAGCAGACGCAGTTAACTGATTAACTTATTGTTGTAAGGATTTTATATTGAGTTCTTTATCTAATTTTTTAGCTGCCTTTAATTTACGGTTAGCAGCTTTAATCTCTCCTGTTTCCTTAGCAATAGCAAAACCCTTTCTCACTAAAAACTCTGCTTTTTCCTCATCACTCCAACCCCCATATTTTAAGCAAGTTTTGGCGTAACTGCTCACCGCAACAAAAAAGTCTTATTGAAAAGCACTACAAACAACATCAGTTGAGTCAACAAAAATATAAGCCCTGTGATTTAGCGTAAAATTTAAGCTAATTTATTACGGCTATTTTAATGACTAACATTCCCAGAATCAAGTCTTTTAAAAACCTCAAATAAAAACAACAATATGAGAAAAAAAATAGTAAGATAGTTTTTTGTTAGCGAAGATTATCCGCTAACCCTGTGTATTTTTGTGCAGAGAGATAGGGCGATTAAGAAAAATCTATCCCCCATCGGCTCCGGAGCCTTTTACATCTCTAATCCTGGGGGAATCCGACCAGCTAATGACAATAATTCGCATAATTGGACAATGGCATTTTGCCCCTGTAATCTCATGGTCTCTAAAAAACTGAACATTTGGGTGACTAACTCTGCACCCCAGTCGCTTCTTGCTCCCCCACTTACTTTGCGGTGAATGACAATGGGACGTAAAGCTCTCTCAGCATCATTATTATCTGGTTTGACTTCAGGATAAGTTAGAAAGGTGAACCACTCTTCCCAATGACGTTTGAGACGGTTAATCAATCTTTGTGCATCATAAGGCCATCCTTTTTTGGGAGTTGCTTTAAAAATCTTTTGCAGTGAGTTCTCGACTTCTGTTCTTTTGGAGCCTAAGTCTTCAAGGGTTAAATTTCGACCATGATAATGACGATAATGGATACGGGCGGTTGCTAAAACTTGCTGTACATCGGCAGCAAATTCTCGATTCGCTTGAAAACGACTGGTTTTAAGGGACTCTAACTCTCGTTCTAAATTTGCCAGACATTTCTGTTTGGCCATCGCACTTTGTCTAAAGTAGGCACTATAGCAGTCACTGGTGAGGATGCCCTTAAAATCTGCTCCTAACAATTTCTCGACTTCTGCGGAGCTTCTAGTGGGAGCCAACATCAACACACAGACCTCATTTGATGTGGCTACCCAAACCCAATACTTGATGCCATCGATGCAATAACTGGTTTCGTCAACACATCGGATTCCTGGCTGCTGGATGTACTTTAACCACTGTTGGGTCAAGGGTTCTAAACTTTCTTGAAACCATTTGTGCATTTTGGCAAGGCTCCCTTGAGAAATGGGAATGCCAAAGACATACTCTATAAAATGTTCCTGTTTACGCCATGTAAGATTACCCCCATAGCCAAGCCAGCCCACGATGCTACTTAATCGCGCCCCATAACTGAATCCTTCTTTAACTCCCAATGGAACAGGACTGTAATCTGACCATCCACAACTAGGACATTTATAGAATCCGCGACGATATTCCCTGATTTCTATGGGTTGGTCTACTACTTCAGCCACTTGCTGGACTTTTTCGGGAACTACTTCATCTCGTTCCACTGAACCCCCACAAACAGGACAGTTTTCTAGTTCTAAAGGGACTATCTTATCGGGCTGACCAAAACCATTACGGGTCTTCCCTGGGTGGTCATATTTTGGTCCGCGTTTAAATCCTTTTTTGCGTTTCTTTTTGTCAGAAGGCTTTTTTAGTTGGTCTGATGATGGGGGGACTGAACTGTTTTTTGAGTTACGGTTTTTTAGCTTATCTCTCTCTTCTTTCAATTTTTCAATTTCTTGCTGTTGTGTAGAGATTTGTTGTTGTTGCTGGTCAATCAGTCTTTGTTGAAGAGATAACTGTTGTTGTGCCTTGACTAGCCACTCAATCATGAAGACATTGTTCGCCAACTGTTCATCGGCGATAGCTCTAACTAGCTTTGAATCAATGGTAGCATTTGTGGTCATAACCCCCACTATACATAAAAATCCCCGATTTTACCTTTATGTTGTCAAGACAGATTCTTTATTGCGGTGAGCAATTACGTTTTGGCTGCTATTTCTGCGGTTTGTGCTTCACTTTTTGCCTCATCTTCCATATCTACCGAAGCAACAGACAGCAACACAGGATGAAACCGTAATCTCTCACATCCTACTTTTAACAAGGATGATACTTTAAAACCACGCCACACCTTCACCGTGTTGTCATAACTCCCAGAGACTATGTTTCCTTCCGGGGTGATGGCCAGGGTCCAGACATAATCTTGATGACCTTCAAGGGTATTGCGTTCCCTCACCTGATCGATCGCAGCATACAAACTCGATCGCACTTCTGGTAATACCTTGGGAACTTGCCAAGCATTGAGATTATCTCCTGTAGTAGCAATGGCTAACACAAGAGGTTCTAAAGGTTCAACGGGAAACAAGTTCTTAACGGTTGCTGCTTGTTCTTTCAAGGTGGCCACCTTGGCCCGTTTATTGGAGTCGATCGCAAAGAAAGTAGCTACAATAGCCATTAAAGCAACAAAACCGAAAACCCCTCGATTTCGCCAACGACGGATTTCATCTTGTCGAGAACTAGCATTAATACACTCTTCAGCGACACCATCCAACATCCCCAAATGACCATAGTTTTTGAGATATTCTTCAGCTTCTCCTAATTTTGAACCTTGCAATAAATCAGCCGATTTTCTGCCTTTATTGTGCCATTCTTGCCCTTCTTCTTCTATTTTGCGTTCAGTTACCATCGCTGCACGATATTGATATTGCCATTGTCTGATTAATGCTTCATGAACCACATCAATTTGTATTTTTGAGGGTTGATCGTTAATAATTTCTACTAGATCAACTAATTTTTTTGTTCTTTTTTCTCTTAACAACTTAGCTAAAAGAAATAGATTAACCCGACAGAGAAAAACTAAAACAAATTTATAACTTATGGATTGAGTTTGGATATCCCGAACAATGAGACGATTTTTGTCACTGGCCAATTTTTGGCTAACTGTATTTAACTGCTCAAAAGTGTGATATTGATTGACTAAATTATTCAAACAAACTCTTCTACGAATATCATAAGTGTCTCCTACTTGGGTTAATTCTAAAAAGATTCTTTTAGCAATTTCCCTTTCTTTTTCATCTAAATCAGCAAACACCTTCTATGCACGTTTTTCGATAGTTCCTTCAATTCCTCCTAAGTCTTCATAGGTTTTCAGGGTTAAAAAGCGTTCTCCTTGGTTTCTAGTTTCTTGCCATAACTGGGTTAAAGTATCTTCCAGTAAAGGTAAACTACCTGGATAATCTTCTACATCGTTAATTAACTGTTGTTTTAAACTGCTTTCTATATCCATCCCTGATTTTTGAGCAGGTTTAACAATCACTTCTTCAATTTCTTTTCGGTTTAAATGTTCAATATTAATATAGGGTTTATATAGACGAACAACTAAATTTTTATATTCCCGTAACCGTCCCCGAAAGTCTGAACGCATCCCGATAATAATACGAAGATTAGAATGAGTATTTAATAAATCAATTAATCGTTTAAAAATGTTTCACAGGTGCTTTCATCGCACATGGTAAAAGATTCTTCAAACTGATCAATGATCATGATAATAGGGTTTTGATCCCCCCAACCCCCCTTACTAAGGGGGGTTATATTTTCTGATTCCTCCTCTTGAGAAGATGGGACTATTTTTTCTCTTTTTTCCAGTCCACCCCCTTCTCAAGGGGGGGTTAGGGGGGGATAATTCACTTCTGGAGAAGGGAGATTTAAGGATAGAAAATTCCACACCTGTTCTAATTGTTGTAAGGGTTTTTCTGTAGAAGAAAAAGGCGTTAAATAAGTCCATGACTTGCTTCCTTTTATAACTTGTCTGAATTTTAATTTATATAATAAACCGGCCCGTAATAATGAAGATTTTCCACTACCAGAAGCACCCAAAACAACAATTAATCTATCTTTTTGAATACGATAAATTAGATTTTTAGTTATTTTATCACGTCCATAAAATACCTCTGCATCTTCTGAATTTTCTCTAAAATAGGAAAGAGAACGATAAGGACATTCATCTTTAAAATCAGCTAAAGTATAACGATTTGTTAATAAAATAGACCCTGAAGAATTGGCAATCAAAGGACGCTGAGAAGTTTGCGCCATTTGCTTTTCAATAAATTGTTTTAACTTATGACTATCAACAATTCCATCAGCATAATTATCAGGATTTAATCCTTTTAATAAAGTTTTGGTAAATAATCCTTGTTCATAACTAATTTCTAACCCTGTTTCAAAGGATCTCGTGGCAGTAATCAAACAATAATCTTTGTTGTTAGGAAGGTACTTAATTAGTTCCCCACTAAAACAACAATCTAACCAAATAATGATTTTTTTAACTGGACTTGTTTCTATTTGTTCCCCCAACCAACTCAGAGGAATACCATAGATTTCTTGATCAGGAAGAACATCGCTAGTTGCTAAAAAAAGTATCCTCTTTATTATCAACAATTTTACGCCATCCATGACCCGAAAAATAAAATAAAGCGAGATCAGGGGTTTCCTGTAGAGAACGAGGGTTAAAAAGATTCTTAATTTTTTCTTTTAAATCCTCTACTTTTACCCCCCAACTGCTAACATTAGGTTTACTACCTTTTTTATGAGGTTGTTGTGGTAAACGTTGGATGCGAAACGTCTCATAACCGTAGTTTTCTAACTGTTGTGCAACATCTTCTGCATCCTTTGTTGCTACAATTAAATTATCTAAAGTTGTAAAACTAGGATATTCCTCAATTCCAACAATTAACGCTTCCCATTGTCGTGTCATGATCTTTATTTTATAATAGTATTCGTAATCTTAAATTCTTTAAGAAAAATAAAGATAATTATCACCATTATACCCTTGTAAAAAGAGAATTTTCTCATAGTTAATAATTTCTTTTTTTTGATTTCACCAACTGCAAAAACAACATAATGAAAATAGAAATGCACAAGACAAAACTAGCGTTTTTACTCGCATTAAGCGATCTTAAAAATCCTCTCAATGAAGAAGAAAAACAAACCTTAACGGATATTGCCAAACATTTACATATACAACCCTTAGCATGGACAAATCATACCGAACCCATGTTATTAAAAATGATCCAATCTAACCCACAATTAAATAAACAATATAACCAGTATACAACTCAATTTGAGCAACTCCCAGAAAAATCACAAATATTGTCAGGAATAGAACAAGAAATTAAATCTTTAATGGTTAACCCGGATTTCCCACAAATTAATTTGAAAGCCTAATCCAGAGATAAAAAATGATAATTTTTAGGACTAATAGAAATTTTGAATATAGATGAATAAAAAAATTGACTTTGATTATCCAAAAATTGAGTTTAAGAGGGAATAATTATATTAACTTTTGATTTTCTCCACGATAAATAAGACTAAACGAAAGTATCAGTCAGTCAACAACTTATGATAGATATCTTTTTTAAAAAACAACTTATTCTACTTATCCAGTATTAGGAATAGTTTTAATTCTTTTGTTAGCAATAGATAAAATATCTTGATAAGGACAAGCACTAGCTATAGCGATAATAATTCTTCTACAACTAATCTTTATTCTGGCTCCCAACTTAAGAAGATTTAGACGTATTCTTCCCACAGTTGCTTTAGCCAATGAAGTTTTTTTTAAACAGTGTTGACGAAAAGCATTTATGAGAACATAAGCCCAGGAATGTATCCATAATCTTAGTTGATTACTTTGAAATGTTTGAGTTGAAGTTCTATCAGCTAACAAGTCTAATTGTTGTTCTTTAATCCGATTTTCCATCTCGCCTCTCGGACAGTATTTTTTTGTATAAAGTTTTGAGGGTGGAATTTTTGAAGCGGGCAAAGATGTCACCACATGGCGCATTTTTAAGCCATCACTTCCATAACAAACTTTTGTCACTACTCTTCTTTGACAACTCCATGGCTTTTCTGTTTTATAACGAATAGAGCGATACCAAGTAGAAATTGGTACTAATTTTTTAACTTCTTCTAAATCTTCTTTTTTCTGAAATAAACTATCCATTAATTCAGTTATTGGAGCTAGTTTTTTTTCATATTCATGTTTGGCTTTTTCAATTACATCATCCGCTCGTAACTTAAGAACGCCATTTGTTCCCATAGCTATAACATAATCAACTAAAGGCTGATTTTCACAAAAATAGAAGATTTCTTCACGGGCATAGGCACTATCACCCCTAACTAGGATATGAGTCTCTGACCATTTTTCTCTAATTAGTCCGATAATTCTTTCTAATTCGTCTAAGGCTCCATCGGCTGGATCTACATTAGATGAACGAAGTTTAGCAACTAATAAATGATGCCCACAGAAAATATATAAAGGAGCATAACATACTCCGTGATAATAACTATTAAAAAATGCCCCTTCTTGATTACCATGTACTTGGTCATCCGTGACATCCATATCTAATATAATACTTAAGGGAGGTTTTTTATAAGACTCTAAAAAAAATTCGACAAAAGATTTTTCAATGGCTTCAAAGTTGGGTTCTATTTTATGATAACGACTCGTTTTTTGGTCGAGAATAGTCTCAGGACAATATTCCAATCTATTAATTGTACTTTTTCCAGCTAACCATCCCTTTTTATCTTCAAGTTCATTAAGCTTTTCTAAAGCGATCTTAAGGGCAGGATCGTGACGTAATTTATCATGGTCATTGACATCTTCATAGCCTAAAATAATTCCATAAAGCCTTTGTGCTAATAACTCATGAACGGAATGATCTACATAAGATTGATGACGATGATCTTGAAAACAGTTACCAAACTTCTCGGTAATTCCCAGTTTTTTATCCAACTAAGCTATCCAGACAATCCCCGCATCTGAAGTGATTAGTCCCCCATCAAAATTAGCGATTATTTCTTTTCCTTTCTGTTTACTAAAGTTGATTACTTGACGAAGGGTTCGGGGATGACTGGGACTCATTAAATCAGTTTAAGGTAAATTGCTTTAATAATTAAATTATAGCATATTTTATTCTAACAATCTAGTACTATTAGAGATTTTATTAATAATTTTTTTGGAAAAATGAGTGATTGATTTATCTTTTCATCTTTGTCTAATTCGGGTTAATTTTAACTTAAAATCTGACAACAGACTGTTGGTTGGGGAAATCTGCGATCGCTCTGTTCAAACCCACTTCCTGTAAGGCTTCTGTGTTTGGCGATCGCAGATTTTGTGAGAAATTCGGGTTAAGGATGATAGGTTTAGAGAGAAAGGGTTTAAACCCACGGGTAAACCCACAGAATATGATAGTCAACTCAATAATGTTCTAGTTGTGGTAAGTTGTTACGAAGAACCGGAAACTGCTGTTAAAAAAGTATCATCTCTTGATAAGTTGAAACAAACTTTAGGTAATTTAGGTCAATAATCTGGAGTATTATCAACTAATATAATGAGTGATATTATCTACCCAACCATTGACTTATTCATCTATGATTTAAAAAATTCGCTGAATGCAACAGACGAAGAAAATCATAAATTTGAAGTCCATTTTCGCAAGAAACTTCCCAAAAAGACTAAGTTAGTTGATCCCGACATAGAAATCGAATATTTAGAACTACTTCCTAAGCAACAAACGATTGATTTTGTTAACCAAAATAGAAACTTAGAAGGATACTATTATCCTGTTCGTTTAAATGATACTTATGGGTTACAAATAGATTGTTCTGTTGATAATTTAACCGATTCTCAACCACTGAAAAGTTTTTCTTTTATTAAAGAAGAAATTGAAGCAAAATTAAGAGGGAAAACTGGTAGTATAGGACAGACATGGATGTTATCAGGTTGTCTCCCTAAAGATAGTCGTAAATCTACCCAAGAAGTTGCTAAATACTGTTATGATTTATTTGTAAAAGATGCTAATCTTGAAGAAGATTTAAAGGAACGAGGACGGTTATTTGAAGGAGAATTTTTTGAGTTTTGGCAATATCAACCTAGTCAAGAAATAAACTTACATATTATTGTTGTTATTTATCCTAGTCTGCAAAGCATGGAAAAAGCAGCAGAATTATACAACTATTGGATTGGATTATTCTCTTATAAGCATAAGATTTTATTCGCTTATACTCAGAGTCGTTTGCTTAAAAAAAATCTGATTGAATATTATCAAAAAATTGAAGAAAATAAAAGAAGTATTGAGCAAAATAAAAAGATAAAAACTGATAAAAAAATAAAAGAAGTCGAAAATATTATAGAAACTTACATGGTCGATCTCCCTAAACTAAACTTTCAAAAACAAATTGTAGACCTTAATTTAATTAATTATAAAAACTGGTTAGAAATTATTAAAAACAAAACTTTAGAATCTGACAACTTGCAATTACTAGATAAATTTAGTAAATTATCCACACAAAAATATATCGTACAGATAGAAAAAGATTATGAAAACATGGAACTTGGATTAAGATTATTAGAAAGTAATATTAATATTATTCGCAGTCGAATAGAAGCAGAAAAAGCCAAAAGCGATCGCAGTTTTCAAAACTTAGTAACTGTGGTGGGAACAGGAACCGCATTAATGGCTTTAATTGACGATGAAGGCAAAAAATGTAATGCTATAACTGAAGTAATACCCAATCAATTAATCGTGAAAGTATGTAACGATCCTCTAGGAAAATTCATTGGGTTTCCCATCATCATGATTTTTGTGTTAGGCTGTCTTGGGTTAGTGCTAAAAGGTATCTTATCTAAATTAAGCTAGATTGATTAACAAAATGTAGGGTGGGCAAATCATTAAAAATCTGTGGTCTAATTAATAGCAATTCCTTAATTTTGCCCACCTAATCTATTAATAAATATTAATGATTTAAACAGCGGCCATCTTCTCCGTGGGGGGTTGGTGCTAATGTTGGTATATTACCTTGTATAACTCCGTGAATGGCCTCTAGGGGATCGGTTTGTGAGGTAATATAAACTGTAATACCACGACGACTTAAACGCTCGCTTAAACCCACACCTGCTTCTCCTGTAATTAAAATATAATTGTCTAGAGGATGGGGTGTAATATCATCATCGTGGAGATCGTGAAATGTGGGTTGAGTTTGAGGGACTTCTAATTTTTCGACTAAAGTAGGTTTAATATCTTGGGTTGCTTCATAAACCAAAAATTTACGAGCGCGTCCGGTTTTTCCTGTAATGGTACAAAAATCATCACTCACAAGGGCAAACTTCATGGTTAATTTCCTAATTTTATCGTCTTATTTCTGTTTAAAAATGCTAACATAAGATAAAGTTTTCAAATCTTAAAAACAAGGAAAATTTAAACATATAGGAGTTCGGAGTTCGGAGTTAGATGTTCATTGTTAATTGTTCATTGTTCATTAATAAAAAACCCACTTCTAAACAACTAGAAGCAGGTTAATTATGATGGAAACTAATCAATATTTAGTATTGAGGAACATTGGAATCAACTTCTTGACTCCAAGCAGTAATACCACCTTTAACGTTGGTTCCTTCTATTCCTGCATCTTGGAGAATTTTTAAAGCTTTAGCCGATCGCCCACCCATCTTACAATGAGCAATTAAACGGTGATCTTTGGCCAACTCTTTCACTTTCTCGATCCCCGATCCTTGTTCGATATCCGGTAAAGGAACTAAGACAGAACCAGGAATACGGGCGATCTCGTATTCATTAACGTTACGCACATCAATTAACACAAAAGCATCAGCCCCATGTTCCATTAAATCTTTGAGATCCTTGACGCTAATTTCAGAAATAGCGGACTTTTCTTCCGTTGCGGCAGCTTGAGCTTGAGGAATGCCACAAAACTGCTCATAATCAATCAAATCATTAATTACAGGCCGTTCTGGGTTTGGTCGTAGCTTCAACTCCCGAAAGGTCATATTCCAGGCATTGTACAACAGTAAACGCCCACTGAGGGTATCTTTAGCCCCTAAAATGATTTTAATGGTTTCGGTGGCTTGAATGGTGCCGATAATGCCCGGTAGTACCCCTAAAACTCCTCCTTCTGCACAGGAGGGAACCATTCCTGGTGGGGGAGGTTCTGGGTATAAGTCACGATAGTTGGGACCCCCTTCGTAGTTGAATACGGTTGCTTGGCCTTCAAAGCGGAAAATTGACCCATAAACGTTGGGTTTATTCAACAAGACGCAAGCATCATTGGTGAGGTAACGAGTGGGGAAATTATCGGTTCCGTCTACTATCACGTCATAGGGTTCCATGATCTTGAGCGCATTTTCCGAAGAAAGACGGGTTTCGTATAAATCTACCTGACAAACAGGGTTTATCCCTAAAATGCGGTTTTTGGCTGATTCAATCTTCGGTTTATTTACCCAAGAAGTGCCATGAATAATCTGACGTTGTAAGTTAGAACTGTCAACAATATCAAAATCGACAATTCCAATGCGTCCAATACCAGCAGCAGCTAGGTATAGTAAGAGGGGAGATCCTAAGCCTCCGGTTCCGATACAAAGAACACTGGCAGCTTTTAAGCGTTTTTGACCGTCTAGCCCCACTTCTGGCAAGATAATGTGGCGAGAGTATCTTTCAATCTCTTCTTTGTTGAGTTCTATTGCTTTTAAATCAGGGTTTAGCATAGGCGTTGTCATTCATTGACCTAGATAACGCACGGTTTGTGAGGGGCGTGGATCATTATTTTAGCAGAGTTTACTGAGGAGAATTGCAAATTTAGAACTTAGAACTGAGAATTTAGAATTTATTAAGCATCTCTACAAATAGAGGCGATCGCTTATGATAGATAAAGTTATAAAACTTTACTTATCTTCATGAGTGCGACGTTTTCTGCCCTGAGACAAATTAAAAAGACATTCACAAAAACGGTATTATTCGGCAATAAACCTAGTGCTGAACTATTTGCAATCCTGAGCGTCTATTTTGTGCAAGGAATCTTAGGTTTAGCCCGTTTAGCGGTGAGTTTCTTCCTCAAAGATGATTTAGGCTTAACCCCTGCACAAATGGGTGCATTAACAGGTATTGCTGCGATTCCTTGGGTGATCAAACCCCTATTTGGGTTTATTTCGGACGGTTTACCCATATTTAGCTATCGTCGTCGTCCTTATCTGGTTATTTCGGGACTATTAGGCAGTTTATCCTGGATATTATTGGCTACAGTGGTTAGTAATGTCTGGTTAGCTACTGTCACCCTCCTGTTAACCTCTCTTTCTGTCGCTATCAGCGATGTTATCGTTGACTCCTTGGTGGTAGAAAGGGCCAGAAAAGAGTCTTTAAGTCAAGCAGGATCGTTACAATCCTTAACTTGGGGAGTATCAGCTTTTGGGGGGTTAATTACAGCTTATTTAAGTGGTTTGTTGTTAGAAAGATTTAGCAATCAAATTGTATTTGAAATTACGGCTATTTTTCCTTTTATTGTCTGTTTGGCTGCTTGGTTGATTGCTGAGGAACCTGTTAGTAAAAATGAGTTACTTTCTCAACAGGATCAATCTTTGGTTAAACAACAAATAAAACAGGTATGGAAAGCCATTAAACAGAAATCAATTTTTTTACCAACTGCTTTTGTTTTTCTCTGGCAAGCTACTCCTAATGGTGACTCAGCCTTCTTTTATTTTGCTACCAATGAATTAGGGTTTGAACCAGAATTTTTAGGGCGAGTTCGTCTGGTTACTAGCGTGGCTGCATTGTTAGGAGTATTGATTTATCAAAAGTTCCTTAAAAATGTTTCCTTTAGAAATATCTTGGGTTGGAGTGTGGTTATTTCTTCTGCTTTTGGAATGACCACATTATTGCTAGTTACTCATACTAACCGCTTATTGGGAATTGACGACCATTTGTTCAGTTTAGGGGACAGTTTAATTTTAACTGTTGCTGGTCAAATTGCTTTTTTACCCATCTTGGTATTATCTGCTAGGTTATGTCCTAAAGGCATCGAAGCAACCTTATTTGCTTTATTGATGTCCATTGTCAATCTAGCAAACTTATTATCCCATGAATTAGGATCACTACTCACCCATTGGTTAGGAGTAACAGAAACTAATTTTAATAATCTCTGGTTACTGATAACTATTACCAACCTCTCAACTTTATTACCTTTACCCTTAGTTAAGTGGTTACCTAATAACGATCCCCAAGCTGAAGAATTAGAGGAACAAGAAAATATAAGTTATGTCGGTGAAGTCTATGAAGGTAAAGCTTTAGGGACGGTTACTGATGATGCTCTAATCCCTGATGTCATTCCCGAATTTATTACCAATAAAAAGAAGTAAACTATTTAAGAAACAACAAAAAACATGACTATCTCGATTAATAAAAAAAAGAAAACTTATCTTTCAATCGTCAACAATGGCAACAGGGCTATCAATCTCAACCTAATGAATATGAATATTTTATTGAGGATATAGAGGGAAAAGTTCCTGAAGAGTTACAAGGAACTTTGTTTAGAAATGGACCAGGTTTATTTGATGTGCAAGGGACACCCTTACAACATCCTTTTGATGGAGATGGAATGGTTTGTGGTATTTCTTTTTTACCTAAAACGGAAAAGTCCATTTTCGTAACCGTTTTGTTCGCACAGAAGGCTATGTACAAGAACAAAAAGCAGGTAAGATGATCTATCGGGGTGTTTTTGGAACCCAAAAGCCGGGGGGGTGGATTAATAATATTTTTGATATAAAGGTTAAAAATATTGCTAACACTAATGTTATTTATTGGGGCAACAAGTTACTGGCACTTTGGGAGGCAGCCGAACCTTATCTACTCGATCCTAGCACATTGGAAACTCTTGGTATTGACTATTTAGATGGGGTATTAAACCCAGGTGATTCTATTTCCGCTCACCCTCACGGGGTGACAAGCCCGTTAAAACCCTGATTGAAAGAGGGTTTCAGCCGTGGCGATCGCTCTATAAATTGTCAAAAACTAGAGGGCTTATTGAGATTGGACTTTGGACAAAAAAAGTTTGTTAGCGTATATTTTACGCTAAACTGAAATCTCAAAATATCGGCTCTGTATCAGTCAATAAAATTGGCTGACAAATAGGGCTAATCTATAGATTCTGAGGAAAACTAAGGAGCTTTTAAGTTTTCAGTTGATTTTTTGCTCCCTTTCTTGATAACATCATGACGAGTTCGTGGGGCTTTTTTGTAACCTTTAATACGTCCGGAAGAAAAACCTCGACGTTTGGTAAATTTGGCGAAAGTCCCCAAGGTCGTAATTATTCTTGAAAAGTCTCTTTGAACTAGACTAGGGGTGATTTTGATGGATTTATTAGTCTTCAAATACTGTTCCCAATCACGGGGTAAAACCACAGCTAATTTTCTGGCAGCCCACAAATTTACATAAGAAAGAAGTGTTAGTTTAAACCAATTTTCTTCATGATGTACATCGGGAGTTAAATAAGGTGATTTCCGAGAAAGCTTTTCCCATAGGGGGTAATCGCTTGGACTAAAGGCTTTCAAGAAATAAAAGGAACAGAGAGTTAGCGGATCTTGGTACACAACTTTAAAATTTCATAATTGGCTTGTCTGAAAAAACAGAAGAAATAGATTAAAATGAAGAGGTAAAAAGATTAGAGAGAGTAAATTGAAGCTAAAACAGACAAATAATCCCTTAACCCCGTCGATGGTCGATGATTTACGTTTAGCAGCCTCAAAAATGACGGGAGCAGAGCGTCGTTCATTTCAAGCTGAAATGTGTCTCAAGTATTGTGGAGGAAGTGCCAGACAAACCGAAATCGTGTTTGGTTGGGGGAGAAAAAATGTTCAACTTGGATTACATGAAAAACGAACTGGGATAGTGTGTTTAGGATTACAATCAGTCAATAGTGGATGTAAAAAATGGGAGGAAAGATACCCAATAGTTGCCCAATCATTGAAAGAAATAGCCGAAGCTCACGCACAACAAAACCCCACATTTAATAACCCCATTGCCTATACAAGATTAACGGCGGCTGAAGCCATTAAACAATTAAGAAATCTAGGATATAATGGAGAGGAGGTTACTGCTGCTTCGACAATGGCAGATATTTTAAATCGTTTGGGCTATCGATTAAGAAAAGTGGTAAAAGCTAAACCTAAAAAAAAATCTCGGAGACGGACGCTATCTTCGAGAATATAGAGAAAAAAGATAGAAAAAAAGACCCTTCTGTGAAACGTTTAAGTATGGATTGTAAAGCAACTGTGGAAATAGGAGAATATTCACGTGGCGGACAAACCAGAGGTTATAATCAAGCTCAAGATCATGATATGGGAACTAAAGAAAAATACGTTCCTTGTGGGATTGTAGATGAAGATACAGGGCAACTTTATGTAACTTTTGGAAGTGCTTATAAAACGAGTGATTTCATGGTAGATAACTTGGAGCAATGGTGGACAAGTCTGAGTATAACTGAAAAGCAGCAACTAGAGAACATCCAAATTAAAGTTGATAATGGACCAGAAAATAGTGGAATAAGAAGGCAATTTTTGAAGAGAATGGTAGAGTTTGCCGACCAAACTAAGAAATCTATTCAATTACTATATTTTCCTCCTTATCACAGTAAATATAATCCCATAGAAAGATGTTGGGGAATTTTAGAGAGGCATTGGAACGGAACACTTCTGAGAAATGCTCAAACGATGTTAGCTTGGGTAAAAACTATGACATGGAAAGGCTTAAATCCGATAGTTAAGTTAAGTAAAAAAGTTTATCAAAAAGGCATTTCTTTAACGAAAAAAGAGATGAAGGAAATTGAGAAACGTTTAGAACGTAATCCTCACTTACCTAAATGGGATATTTTGATTAGACCCAGTTAGTCTAAAAAGTTAATAAGAGTGTAAAATTAAGTGAATTTCCTTTTTAAAAATAGTCAAAGCTAATTTAAAAGTTAGCGTATTTCTTTCTTTTAGATAGGGAGGTTTTTGTTCGCGGAAAGTATCCGCGAACAACTTTTTATTTTTCCCTTTTCGCTTATTTGAGATGTTCTATAAACAGATTCTGAGAATGGGTGGGAAACTTTTTCTTGGAAATCACCTAAATTATGAATAAGGGACAATTAAATAATTGTCCCAAAATAGTTTAATAAATTTTTGTTCACTAAAAATCCTATCTAGGAAACCACTGTAGCTTTCTTCTCTATGGTTTCTAACATGGTATGTATTTTATTAAAGTCATAGGGGAAAGGTGGTTTCATTGGTCGATAATCTAAAGGGTGGGACTCACCATGACGTAATACAGCGTTGACTAATAAACAGTCTTCTGAACTCAGATTGATTGCTCCGTGGGGAACCCCTGGGGGAATAGTAATGACTTGAGGGTCATGTTCACTTAAGGGTATATAATCATACCGTCTATTATGGAGTGCAACCAGAATGAAGCTGCCTCTAACAACTAATAGTTGATCGGTTTGAAAATGATGCACAAATAGTTCATCAATAGTTCCCCTGGGAACCTGCACTAACATTGTTTCATCACTTGATTGTGGGGTATAAAATTGCGCCATACCCCCCTGTATTGATTCGAGTTTCTTGAGTGATATTCCTGGTTTTAAACCCATATTATTTTTTCTTTTTTTCTATTTTTTTCTATCTTAACAATTTTCATCGTAAAAATGTGTAAAAAAAATAACATAAAGTGACTATTGTGTGGTATGTGCAAAATCGTGGTCAATTTCTGTTCTCTGGGCTTTTTCCCTAAAGTCAACTCATAACGATTATGATTTTTGCTGATTGAATCAAAAAAAATTAATAATTGCAGCTTATTTTTTAAGGGCAGTTTTAATGTCGTTAAATAATGAACAACTTAAATCAGCGCACAATTGGGAAAAAGCTGTCTATACAGAAGTAGAATGGGATAAAAATCGACTTGTATGGATTCCTAAAAATAAAGAAGCTAATGAAGCAAAAATTCAAGAAATCAGAGACACAAACTAATACTTAAAGATTAGCTTGACTCCCATACATTTCTTGCAAAACTAACGCCGGATCGAGATATTCGCCTCGATATTTCAAACCCCAATGAAGATGGGGCCCTGTTGTCCTTCCCGTCATCCCTACACGACCTATTCTGGCACCGGAAGGAACATCTTGACCCAACCAGAGAGCCAGTCCCCCTTCCCTATCGATAAAATAGCGTCCTTGGGAACTATCTTCCACCGTTCCCATCAAATGACAATAGATGTGGGTCCAATTTCCCGACTGAATGGTAATCATGGTTCCACAAGCGGTATGGTCCGAAAGTGCAACCACTCGTCCTTGCCACCAGTTACGGACATAACTCCCCAAAGGTGCGGCCATATCCAACCCCCGATGAAACTGAGATTGTCCCGTAATAGGAGAAGTGCGATAACCGTACCCAGAGGTATAGGTTTGGAAATTTTCCACAGGGAAAGACGCATATTGCCAGGTATTGGTAGAATTAGTGGCAGGTGCGTACTGGGCTTGAGAAGGAACTTGTCGCCACCCATTCACAGCTACAGGGAGCAATAACGTAGTGATCGCAATAAAGAGTAATTTTTTGTTTAATTTGCGTCCATCAGACTTGATAGATTGGATCATAACACCACTCACACTGAAATAATTGCAAGCTAAAAATAGAGACTAGGTAGCATCATAGCTGTTTTTGTCCAAAGTCGCTTATACCAATAGGGGTAGTTGACTTTTGCTAATGTCTGCTTAATTTTGTTAAAATCGACAAATTATTAATTATTTGTGAATCAAGCGTTTAATAATCCATGGTCATTAATTTTATTCCCTTCCGTTTTTCCATTGACACCGTTGTCATTGCTGGAACTTGCTTATGGTCATTATCTCTCTATTTAGGACTTTCTTCCTTCAGAGAAAGTGTTATAGAAGGGTTAAATCGCTGGTTTAATTTTGCTGAGCGATCGCTGTATAGAACCCAGGAAGAATTTGAGAAAACTCGTCAAGTGAGAGAGTCTCAGAATGCTTTCTATGCCTCTCTTTTTAGCATTCTTCCCTTCTTTATCATTGGGGGGTTTTGTAATTGGGGCGTAGAATTAGGATTAGGTCAAAGTTGGTCTATTAGTATGGGAATTTTAGCTTGTATGACCTGTGGAGTTTATGAATTAGGTCGTAGAAGTGCATAGTAGAGTTAATTATTAGATATATGGAAAAAGCCACATTTGGAGCCGGATGTTTTTGGGGAGTAGAGGCTGCTTTTCGTAAGTTAAAAGGGGTTATTTCTACTTCCGTTGGTTATATGGGGGGACATTGGCCTAACCCTTGTTATTTAGATGTTTGTGCTAGGGTAACTGGTCATGCTGAGGTGGTACAAATTGAATATTATCCCACGATAATTAGTTACGAATATCTCTTAGAAAACTTTTGGAATATTCACGATCCCAGCAGCTTAAACCGCCAAGGATATGATCGAGGTGAGCAGTATCGTTCTGTGATTTTTTATCATAATTCTACACAGGAAAAAATAGCAAGACACTCTAAAATAAAAATGCAAAATTCTGGTCAATACAAGAAAGATATTGTTACAGAAATTAAAGCAGCATCAGCTTATTATCTAGCTGAAGAATATCATCAACAATATTTTGAGAAGCAGAAAAGTAAACAGGTTTAAATCATGGCTATACTAATCAATGCTTAATGTTTGTCCCTAATGTTTCTATTTATAATTATTCTCTGTCTTTATCTATTTCAACCTTCAATAACAAAATGACCATCAATTTTGCTTTTTCTTACCCATCTTTTACTTACGAGAAAATTGATAAAATTGCTCAAACTATGGTCAAGATATTAACTGAAAATTGATAAAACCGACAAAACCTAGATAAACTTACCTATTCAGGTGGGTTTTTCAACTATCGCATTTACATTTTAAAGGCAATATGGCAGATAAAGAGTTTTTGGGCTGCCGTGTTCCTTTATAATGATTCATAAGATCATTATACAGATGGGCTATAGATTTTAACAGAATGTCTACCACACAAAACGAGCAACAACTAGAAAAAAATATAGAAACCCCCGAAGTTGAACTAACCGATGACACCCCTGTGACTGCTGAAAGCGAAACCCCAGTAGAAACGGTAGCTACTTCTCCAGAAGAGACAACCTCTCAAGAGGAAGTAGAAACCACAGTTTCTGAACCCACTCCAGAAGAGTCCTCAAACACAACTATTACTGCATTAACAGAACAAATAGAGGCTCTACAAGGTAAACTGCAAGAGCAAGGCCAACAGTACGATGTTCTGAAAAATAGTCATATTCGCCTCACCGCCGAATTCGACAATTATCGTAAACGGACTGCTAAAGAAAAACAAGACCTAGAAACAATAGTTAAACGGAATACTATTGGAGAACTATTATCAGTAGTAGATAACTTTGAGCGGGCCCGCAACACTATCAAACCTGCCAATGATGGAGAAACAGCTATTCACAAAAGCTATCAAGGGGTATATAAAAATCTCGTGGATAGTCTCAAACGCTTAGGAGTCAGTCCCATGCGTCCAGAAGGGGAACCTTTTGATCCCCTCTATCACGAAGCCATGTTACGGGAATATACCGATGAATATCCAGAAGGCATCATCATAGAAGAATTAATGCGTGGTTATATGATAGGGGAGCAAGTTCTACGCCATGCTATGGTTAAAGTGGCGGCCCCCAAACCAACAGAGTCTTCCGAAAATACCGAGAGTTCAACCTCCGATGAAACCCCATCAGCAGAATAAATTAAGTAATAATACCTGACACTCTAGTCGAATTAATGGGTATTATAAAGGTGGTGGAGAATGCATATCTATGTACATGGTGGTAGGTTTGTTCGGGTAGCAGGTTCAGTAATTAACAAAGAAGCCAAAATCCCCCAAAGGCAGGTTTTTAATTTGTTGCTATGCTTAAACCCCCTGTTACTTGTTAACAATTTAGCGAAGGATGAACAGTTGAAAAAACAATTGCTATGGGAAAAGTCATTGGCATTGATCTAGGAACGACAAATAGTTGTGTCGCCGTTTTGGAAGGGGGCAAATCCATCGTTATACCTAGCGCAGAAGGGGGACGGACGACTCCAAGTATTGTTGCCTTTGCTAAGGGTAATCAACGTTTAGTTGGACAGTTAGCTAAACGGCAAGCAGTGACTAATGCAGAAAATACTATCTACAGCATTAAACGGTTTATCGGAAGACGTTGGGACGAAACCACAGAAGAGCGATCGCGGGTTCCTTACGAGTGTGTCACAGGAAGAGACAATATGGTTAATGTGGAAATTCGTGGGCAACATTATACGTCCCAAGAAATTTCCTCGATGATTTTACAAAAATTGAAAAAGGATGCCGACGACTATTTAGGGGAACCAGTTAGTGAAGCTGTGATCACAGTCCCCGCCTATTTTACCGATGCCCAGCGACAAGCAACCAAAGATGCTGGAACCATCGCTGGCCTTGATGTGCGTAGGATCGTTAATGAGCCGACGGCCGCCGCCCTAGCCTACGGTTTAGATAAACAAGACGATGAACAATATATCCTTGTCTTTGACTTGGGAGGAGGAACCTTTGACGTTTCTATCCTACAACTAGGAAATGGTGTGTTTGAAGTCAAGGCTACGGCGGGCAATAATCATCTAGGAGGAGATGACTTCGATAATGCTGTTTTGCAGTGGATGGTGGAAAATTTTAAACAAACAGAAAACATTGACCTTAGCGTCGATAAAATGGCTTTGCAACGACTGAGAGAAGCGGCGGAAAAAGCGAAAATTGAACTCTCCGGTATGTTGACTACCTCCATTAACCTCCCCTTCATCACCGCCGATGATAGTGGACCTAAACACCTAGAAGCGGAATTAACCCGCGCCCAATTTGAAGATTTAACCAAAGATTTAACCCAAGCTACCCTACAACCCCTTACCCAAGCTCTCAATGACTGTGAAATCGATGCTAAGGCTTTGGAAAAAGTGGTCTTGGTGGGGGGGTCAACCCGAATGCCAGCCATTCACCGTGTGATTCAGCAGGTTTTCCCCAACAGTCAAATGGAACGCTCAATTAACCCCGATGAGGCGGTGGCCTTGGGGGCAGCCATTCAGGGGGGTGTCTTAGGGGGTGAAGTCAAAGATGTTTTATTGTTGGATGTTACTCCTTTATCTCTGGGTATCGAAACTTTAGGAGAAGTCTTTACCAAAATTATTGAACGCAACACCACTATTCCCACCAGTAAATCTCAGGTGTTTTCTACAGCTACCGATGGTCAAACTTCTGTAGAAATTCATGTTTTACAAGGGGAAAGGGCTATGGCCCAAGATAATCGTAGTTTAGGAAAATGTCTATTGGCTGGTATTCCCCCTGCACCTAGAGGAGTGCCACAAATTGAGGTTAGTTTTGAAATCGATGTTAACGGTATTTTAAAGGTAGCGGCACAGGACCAAGGTACAGGGAAAGAACAGAGTATTGTCATTAGCCATACAGGAGGGTTAAAATCCACGGAAATTGAGCGAATGCAGAAGGATGCTAATAAATACATCGAGGAAGATCGTCGTCAAATGAGGATGATCGAAGTCAAAAATCAAGCGGATAGTTTATTCCACACCTATAAAACCACCCTGGATGAAAATGGTGACTTGATTGGTGATGATCTAAAAGTGAAGGCGAAACAGAAATCCCTGTCATTTCATCTGTACTAATTAAATGAATTCCTTGTTCTAACAAAGTTTTAGCTTCTTGATGAAGTTCACAGATATATTTGACTTGCTTTTTAAATTTTAAGGGATCATCAATTTTGGCATTTAACCAGTAACGAACGAGATGTGGTTGTAATGTCGCTTCTTTTTAAAAAACGCCCCACACTACGGGGGGAAATCTTTTCGACAATTCCTCTTTTTATGGCTTCATCCGCCAACTCTGAAGGTGTCCAATGGCTCACTGGTCTGTCTGATTTTTCACATTCTTCACAAGCGATCGCTACAATCTGGACTACTTGTTCGACCGTAAAGGATTTTGTTGTTCCAGGTCTTGGGCGATCGCTTAAAATTCCTTTGATCAAGACCATTAATGCTTTCTCCGTTACCTGTTGTTCTTCGGCGGCACTCAGTTTTTCTCTCTCCTCAAACCATCGCGATCGCCACTGACGCACTTGTACTCGGTCTAATTCTAATCTTCGACTAATCGAACTATTGCTCTCTCCTGATGCTGCGGCTAAGATTAGCTTGGCTCGTCTAACAAGGCGATAGGGGTTTGTTGTCCCTCTCACTATTTGTTGGAGTACTGTTTTCTGTAGGTTGGAGAGGTTAATTGGCAATGCTTTTATCATGGACATCAACTTCGAGATTCTTCCGTTAGTTTCATTGAAACACATTGTCGTGGCTAGTCACGAAAGTTTCTGTAAAAATCTGGTGGATTACTTTCGCCAAGCTGCACTAGATTAAACTTTTCTCACGGAAGCTACGAAGATCATGGCAAAATGGTCAAATTACTGCGTCAATTGTCCGAAGAATTAGACCTTCCCTTAACCATTTTACAGGACTTACAAGGGCCAAAAATTCGGGTGGGAGAAATACCTAATAATGGCATGACTTTAACTGAAGGCTCTTCTTTAACTATCGTTCCTTTAGAAGAATGGAAAGGGCAAGAGAATACCGTGGGGATCGATTATCCTTATGTAGCCGAAGAAGCCCAACCTGGGACACAAGTTTTGTTAGACGATGGCCTACTAGAGTTAGGGGTGGAAACCGTGGAAGGCAAAGCAGTGACTTGTAAAGTCATTGAAGGGGGCATTCTCAAAAGTCATAAAGGGGTTAACTTTCCCTCTTTGAATTTACGACTGCCTTCTATGACAGAAAAGGATAAAAAAGACTTGGAATTTGGTATTTCCCAAGGAGTGGATATCATTTCCCTGAGTTTTGTTCGTCAAGCAGCCGATATCCAAACCCTCAAAGCCTTTTTAGCAGAGAGAAATGTAGATATTCCGGTGTTAGCGAAAATCGAAAAACCCCAGGCCATAGAACATTTAGAGGCGATCGTGGATGAATGTAATGCCATTATGGTAGCCCGTGGAGACTTAGGGGTGGAGATGCGCCCTGAGAAGGTTCCCTTGTTGCAAAAGCGTATTATTCGGATGTCTAATCAAAAAGGCATCCCCGTGATCACTGCGACGCAAATGTTAGATAGTATGATTCGTAACCCTCGCCCTACCCGTGCCGAAGCCAGCGATGTAGCCAATGCTATTATTGATGGTACTGATGCAGTTATGCTTTCAGGAGAGTCAGCGGTTGGAGATTTTCCTGTGCAAGCGGTGAATATGTTAGCCAGTATTGCCCGTGATGTTGAGCCGGAAATTACCTTTGCTAATTATCCCCCAAGAAATCGAGATAAGGCTCATGCTTTATCGGAGGCGATCAATGCTGTGGATCAAGTGCTGGATCTGCAATGTATTGTAGCCTTGACAGAAACAGGATATTCAGCCAAATTAGCTGCTGCTGAGCGTCCCAAGGTTCCCGTGGTAGCTTTGACTCCTAGCATAGAGGTTTATCACCGTCTTAACCTAGTTTGGGGAGTACGTCCGGTTCTGTTTGAATACGATGACTTAACCTTAGAAGACTTAGTTAAACAGATGGACTCCTTATTGTTAGAGAGAAATTTCGTAACTAAAGGGGATCAAGTTTTGATTTTGGGGGGTTTACCCTTGAGACAAGCCAGAAGTACCAGTTTCCTTGATATTCATACCATTGGCGAGCCAAATTAGCATAAAAGCAGGACGCAAACCCTGCGTCCTAAACTGTTAATCGTTCCATTCTCCTCGCGGTGGTAAGGGGGGGTTACGGCGAAAGGTACGAGTTAAATCATCATCTCTATCTCGTTCCCCGTTTAACCATTGCTTAATCGCTGTTTCAATAATGCGACTAGGATCATTGGTCAGGTGTTTAATTTGTTCTAGAACTTCTGCATCAATGTTAATAGAGATTTCTACTTTATCAGCGTTTCGCTGAGTAGAGGTCGCATTATCGTTCATAATTTTTTCCCAATCTTCTCTATCCTATTGTACAAGGAAGGGAATTCATTTCGCTGATTATCTGTTACAAGTTATGGATTTATGAAAAGTTATCTTAAGCAATTGTTAAATTAGTTACTTTTGCTCTTCATAAACTGCATCAATGGATAATTCTACTTCTTGACAAGCGGCCACTGCTAAGCGATCGCATTGTTCATTTTCGGGGTGTCCGGCGTGACCTTTAACCCAGACAAATTCTACTTGATGTTGTTCACATAGGTCTAATAATCTTTGCCATAAATCAGGATTTTTGGCTTGTTCTTTTTTGTTTCTTTGCCAATCATTGGCTTGCCATTTTTTAGCCCATCCTTTGGTAATAGCATCGACTACATAACGGGAATCAGTATATAAAATTACATCACAGGGTTTATTTAGGGCTTCGAGGGCAATAATAGCGGCCATCATTTCCATACGGTTATTAGTGGTTAAACGATAACCGCCGGAGAGTTCTTTTCGGTGTTCATTGTAGGCTAAAATAATCCCGTAACCGCCTTTCCCTGGGTTGCCAGAACAAGCCCCGTCGGTATAAATTTGTACTTTGTTCATGGCGTTAATTTATCTATAGACATCATCATAATTTTTAGTTTGATTTCTCGCTTAATATATTACCAGATTTTTTCTAATTCTAAGACAAAATCCACTAACACATCTTCTCCTGATAATGTTTGAGGATTATTTAATATTTCTACTTCTTGTCCTTGTCTATAAATTTCGACCTGTTGATCTTGACGATTAATTAACCATGCTAATTTTGTCCCATTTTCTATGTATTCTTGCATCTTTTTTTGTAAGGACTTTAAATTATCACTAGGTGAACGCAATTCTACGACAAAATCAGGACATAAAGGTAAGAATTTTTGACGTTGTTCTTGGGTTAAATTTTCCCACTTTTTTTTAGGTATCCAAGCAGCATCAGGGGATCTATCGGCACCGTTGGGAAGCTTAAACCCTCCTGAAGAATCAAAAGCTATCCCCGTTTGATTTTTATCTGTCCATATTCCTAATTGTTGTATAATTCTGAGGTTTCTATTGCTAGTTTCTCCTTCCGTTGGTGGCATAATTACCATATCTCCATTGATATTTCTTTCAAACCTAAGATCCCGATTATCTTGACACAGTTGATAAAATTGTTCATCTGTGAGTTTAAAAGATTCAAATTTGATTTCTAAAGAGTTAACCATAACTATAGCAGTTCCCATACTTGTGAGGTACATAGTTTTCTAGTTTTAGGAGTTCGGAGTTAGGAGTTCGGAGTTAGGAGTTAGATGTTAGGTGTACCTCATGAATCCGAGAAACGCTATATTACCTCTAAATAAATTAAATTATCAGTAATATTTTAGAATAGTAGGTTACGGTGCAGATAAAAACATCATAAGTTTTTATAACAATTAAAGTCGCACCTAACCCACCCTACTATCTATCCATTGTCCATTGTTCAAAAATCAACGCCATTAACTCGGTGAATATGGAGAACATCGCTCATATTACTAATACGATTAATGATGTATTCTAACTGTTGACGATTACGGATTTCGATGCGTAAATTGATGGTAGCGGGTTTATTGCGTCCGGTTTTCACCCCTGCGTCGCAAACGTTAACATGATGGTCACTCAACCGTAATAAAATATCTTTGAAAACCCCAACACGATCTAAGACTTCGATTTGTACATCTACGGGATAAGTAGCTGCACCCCCGTTATCATCTAAGGTATTCCAGCGCACGGGAATAAATTGTTCTCCTGGGATATTTTCGATATTAGAACAACTTTGGCTATGGATAGAGATACCTCGGTTTCCTCTAGTGACTACGCCAATAATGGGGTCTCCGGGCAGGGGAGTACAACAACCTGCAATATGATAAACTAGCCCTTCTACTCCTAAAATGGGGGATTTATTGGGTTTAGTGGGACAGGAGGGAGAAGGAGACGCGGTAGGTAGGGCTATGTCTGAGTCTTCTTCTTTTTGCTGAGTGACTGTTACTTCTCTGACACGGTTAACCACTTGGTTGAGGGTGATACCTCCATAACCTAAACCTGCTAATAAATCATCCACTGATTGGTAGTTACACTTTTGGGCGACGGTTAGCATGGGTTCAGACTTTAATAAAGCTTCAAAGCCATTTTTGCCCAATTCTTTTTCTAACATTTCCCGTCCCCTAGCCATGTTTTCCTCTCGACGCGATCGCTTAAACCACTGACGGATACGGTTACGGGCCGTGGGAGTAACAACAAAGTTTAACCAGTCTAAACTGGGATGACAGTTCTTTTGGGTAATAATTTCCACAATATCCCCATTTTGTAGGGGTTGATCTAAAACAGACCATCTCCCATTAATTCTGGCCCCTTTCATCTGGTTACCTACTTCTGTGTGGATGCGATAGGCGAAGTCTACGGCGGTTGCTCCCCTTGCTAGGGCGATCACATCCCCATTGGGGGTAAATACATACACATCATCATCAAAAAGGTTATCTTTGAGGTTGTCTACATATTCTTGATCGTCTTTGAGGTCATTTTGCCAGTCTAGAAGTTGTCGTAACCAGGTAAATTTTTCGTCTTCGTCGGAGAACTGAGTATGATCGGAGCCTCCAGTTTCTTTATATTTCCAGTGTGCTGCAATTCCATATTCGGCGATATGGTGCATCTCTAGGGTACGAATTTGAATTTCTAAGGGACGGCCATTGAGTCCCACTACCGTTGTATGTAAGGATTGATAAAGGTTGGGTTTGGGGAGTCCAATATAGTCTTTAAACCGACCCGGCATGGGTTTAAAGAGGTCGTGAACCACTGCTAAGGATCGATAACATTCTTCATTGGTTTTAACTATGATCCTTAAGGCTGCAAGGTCGTAAATTTCATGAAATCCTTTGTTTTGACGCTGCATTTTGCAATAGATTCCGTAGAGATGCTTGGGCCTTCCTTGTAACTCTTCCACTTGGATACCCATAGTATCGAGTCGCTTAGAGAGAAGCTTTTTAACGGTTTCTATACGAGTTTCGCGATCTATGCGTTTTTCTGAGACGAAATTTTGAATTTTTCTATAGTCTTCTGATTCTAGATATTTGAAGGATAAATCTTCTAATTCCCACTTTACCCGCCAAATACCTAGACGGTTAGCTAAGGGAGCAAATATTTCTTTGGTTTCCAGGGCAATGCGTCTCTGTTTATCCGGTCTGAGGGGTTCTAGAGTACGCATATTGTGGAGGCGATCGCTTAATTTCACCACAATGACACGAATATCTTTGGCCATGGCTAAAAACATCCGTCTAAAGTTTTCGGCCTGCTGTTCTGTTTTATTGGAAAAGTTAAATTTTGAGAGTTTGGTTACTCCTTCTACTAATAAGGCTACTTCTTGACCAAACCTCTGTTCTATATCTTCTACGGTGACATCCGTATCTTCTACTACATCATGGAGGAAACCAGCGGCGATCATGGCTTTGTCTCCTCCTAATTCTCTTAAAATACCAGCAACGGCCACAGGATGGGCAATATAAGGCTCTCCTGACTTACGGGTTTGTCCTTCGTGGAGTTGGTACGCAAAATTAAAGGCTCGACATATTAAGTCTACATCTGAGTTGGTTTTGTCTGACTCATGGGAGAGCAAACACTGGTTTAACCAGTCGGGAAGGGTGAGATTTTGGGGTTTACTGTCAGGAAAAGTAACTGCGTTCATAGGAGGATCAAGCTCGAAGTCTACAGAAAAAGGATGGATACGGAAATGGGCAGTAGGGTGGCTTTAACGCTTATGCTTCTCTGATGGTAAAGTCTCAGGGGTCAAACCGTTAGTTATGCTTAGTTCTACCCTGTTTTTACCATCAGTTATATCCAAACTGTCTAAAGGAAGGACATATTTTAATAATTTCAGTTTAAGGACAGATTCAGATCGGTTAAAGTCTCTCAGAAAGTTTAATATTAATTTACAAATTCTAACTTAATATGGTGTCCCATGTTACTGAAATTTTATCATCAGTCTTATCAAGAGCTTTTGCTTAAGCTCGTAAAACTGCAAAATCTGGTCTTAACTGAAGATATAGACATGATAGCGATCAAAACTACTTATGAGCAGGTCCAAACTATTTTTCAGCAACAGATTCTCAGTGTAAGCCTGGATGAGTTAGATTGTAACGCAATTCCCTTGTTGCGATCGGCACAAACAGAAATTTATAAAAATTTAAGGTTGTTAGGAACAGATTTATTATTTTTAACGTCTTCTCGTCAGGAGAAAACGACTAGGGAAAGGCTTGAGAAGGTAGAAGGAAAGGTTAAGGAATTAATCGGTTATTCTCAGGGAATTATTGAGCAATTAAAACAATGATATATAGCACTTCTCATACTTGTGAGATACAGAGTTTTCTAGTGTTAGGAGTTCGGAGTTCGGAGTTCGGAGTTCGGAGTTCGGAGGCGCGATATTAGGTGTACATATTGAGTCCGAGAAACGCTATAGTAATCAGTAAAAGCTGATTTATTGTAGTTATATTGAGAGTCTGGTAATGATTAGCAAAATTTTTATGAGTTTGCTTTGGGTTGGATTTCTTATTTATGGGTTTTTATTGGCACCTCCTGGCCAACCAGATACCATAGAATTGATCCAAAATCTTTCAACAGGAAACTGGGATAATATTAACCCTTTAATTATTAGTGTTTTTAATAGTATTGGCTTGGTTACTGTTCTTTATGCTAATCTTTTATTCATTGATGGTAGAGAACAAAAAATTGTCGCTTGGCCGTTTGCGATCGCAGGTTTAGCACTGGGTACTTTTGCTATTTTACCTTATTTTATTTTACGAGAACCTAACCCAAAATTTAGCGGTGAGAAAAATCTATTTATTAAACTTAGTGATTCTCGGTTTTTACATCTCCTTTTAACCATAACTTTGCTGGTTTTTGTTTTTTGGGGGGCTATCTCTGGAAGTTGGGTAGACTTTGTTTCTGAATGGCAAAGCAGACGTTTTATTAATGTCATGAGTTTAGATTTATTATGTCTCTGTTTAATTTTTCCTCTTATTATCAGGGATGATATGTTACGGCGAAATATTGACAGTAATACTCTATTTTGGGTAATTAGTTTAATTCCTCTGTTGGGAACTTTAGTTTATTTATGTTTTCGTCCTTCTCTACCACAAAGTGAAACTAATTAATGGTTTCGGTGGGCAAAATAAATCAATCTTGTTCATGATAATATTATATATAGCAATCAGGAATGATTCATGAGAACGTGGAGATCCCCCCTTTAGTTCCCCCCTTAATAAGGGGGGTTGGGGGGATCAGAATTCACTTAGTTCTCACAACTGATAACTGATTGCTATATTATAGTTTGCCCACCCTACAATGTTTGATTCTGTAAAAGTAATGTCTATCAAAAATGAAATATATTAATAAAATTATAAAGGGTGATTGTCTGGAAATATTACAAGAATTACCGGATAAAAGTATTGACTTAATTATTCTTGATCCTCCTTATTGGAAAGTTGTACAACAAAAATGGGATTATCAATGGCGCACGGAAGAAGATTATCAGAAATGGTGTTTACAATGGCTGACTGAAATTGCTAGAGTTATTAAATTGTCGGGTAGTTTATATTTATTTGGTTATCTAAGAAACTTATTTTATTTGTATGAACCTATCATAAAATTAGGGTTTAATTTTAGACAACAAATTATCATAGACAAAGGAATTAAAGCTATTGGAGGACGTGCTACTAAAAATAATAAGATGTTTCCTAATGTGACAGAAAGTTTATTATTCTTTATTTATGGTAGTCGTCCTTTTATTGAAAATTTTCTCAAACAAAGACAAAAAGAATTAGGATTAACTGCCCTAGAAATTAACAAAAGATTGGGAGTAAAATCTAATGGGGGTGGAATGTGGTCATTATATACAGGTAATAATATATTAGCTCAAGTTCCTACTAGAGAAATGTGGGAAAAATTAGAAAATGTCTTAGAATTTAATTATCCTTATGAAGATATTTCAAGCACTTTCAATATAGAAATGGGGTTAACGGATGTTTGGAATGATATCAATTTTTATGAAGAAAAAAGGTTACATCCTACCCAAAAACCTGTTAAATTAATAGAGAGAATTATCAGAGCAAGTAGTCATGAAAATATGATAGTTTTAGATCCTTTTATGGGATCGGGATCAACTGCGATCGCTTGTTTAAACCTGAATCGTTATTATATTGGTATTGAAAAAGAAGATAAATATATAGAGAAAATAAATTCAAGAATAGCACAAGATAAATCTAATCAGATTAGTCGTGAACAAAAAAAACAAAAGACTGACAATGAATATAATCAGCTTAGTTTGGAATTATCCTAGGGAGTTAAGGTTATTATGTAATTATTGCTTAGTGTATATGTGTTTTTTAAATTGTTGTGATTTTGATCACTGCACTAGCTTGATCCTCAATGTTACAATTTTTTACGTAATAAAACACATTGTTCCCTATTTTTACGTAGGGTTTGCTGAATAAAAGCAAAACCCTATTCTTTAAAAGGTTACACCCATATTCGCGATCGCAAAAAAGATCAGCTTTGTCGGCTACAAACCGCTATAATTGGTAGAAACACCTCCCAGTTGTTGGTCAAGAACAAATGTATCGAAAAGAGGAGCAACCTTTACCGCCCCCAGAAAAATTTGAATTACCTTTCGAGGGCAAATTGTCCCCCAATAATCGTTGGGTAATCATGGCAGAGTTGATACCTTGGGATGATTTTGAGGAAGAATATGCTAAACTTTTTTCAGCAGAAAAAGGTGCGCCAGCCAAACTATTTAGAATGGCATTAGGGACATTAATTATTAAGGAAAAATTAGGAACAAGTGATAGAGAAACTATAGAACAGATTAGAGAAAATCCCTATCTACAATACTTTATAGGTTTAAATTGTTATCAACAAGAGCCACCACTGGAATCTTCAATGCTAGTTCATTTTAGGAAAAGAATTGATGGAGAATTGATAAACAAAATCAATAAAAAAATAGTAAAAAGAGAAATAGACAAGAGTGATAAAGAAGTAAAAAAAAAGGATTGTCTCCAAGAAAAAGGAGAAAAAATAAAAAATAAAGGTAAACTAATTTTAGATGCGACTTGTGCGCCAGCAGACATCAAATACCCAACGGATTTAGGCATATTAAATCAAGCCAGAATCGAGACAGAAAGAATAATAGATAATCTTTATAAACCATTAAGAGTAAAATTGAGAAAAAAGCCGAGAACTTCTAGAAAAATTGCTAGAAAGGAATACTTAAAAGTAGCTAAAAAACGAAAAGTATCTTATCAAGAAAGAAGAAAAGCTATCGGGAAACAGTTAAAATACCTTAAGAAAAATTTAGGAAATATAGAAGACTTAATTCAAGCTGGGGCTTCCCTGGAAAATCTGAGTAAAAGACAGAAAAATTGTCTAGAGACTATCAAAAAAGTTTATGAACAACAACAGTCAATGTGGGAGAATAAGACCCAGAGTGTTCCTCAAAGAATTGTAAGTTTAACTCAACCGCATATTCGTCCAATAGTGAGGGGAAAAGCAGAAAAACCAATAGAGTTTGGAGCTAAACTCTCAGTAAGCTGTGTAGATAACTATGTGTTTCTAGACAAAATAAGTTGGGAAAACTTCAATGAATCTTGTCATTTAAAAGAACAAGTAGAAAAGTATAAAGAAACGTTTGGCTATTATCCCGAATCCGTCCATGTAGATAAAATTTATCGAACTAGGGAAAACAGAAATTGGTGTAAGGAAAGAGGGATAAGAATCAGTGGTCCGAAGTTAGGAAGACCTCCGAAAAATGTCAGTGAAGAAGAAAAGAAACAAGCCCACTCCGATGAATGCTTCCGTAATGCTATTGAGGGAAAGTTTGGACAAGCTAAACGAAGATTTAGCCTAAATCTCGTGATGACAAAACTCCCTGAACCCTCCATTACATCTATTGCTATTACATTTTTAGTTGTCAATCTTTCTAAACTTCTGAGGCAGTTTTTGTCGCTTTTTTTGTCCTTATTTACTAATAATAGAACAGGGGAACTCATCAAACCGCCTTTCATTAATTTTGATTATACTTTAAACAATTTTTATGTACTAAAAATTATTGATTTGTCAGAAAATTCTTGGTCAAAAGTGGCATAAATTTTGGAGAAACTTTTTCAGCAAACCCTACGTAATGCTCACAGAAAATATGCCCGTTAACGCTTCCACTATTGATTCCCTTTCTCACGTCATTCAAGCTGAATTAAATCGTTTATTTCCTCCGACTAACTATCAGGAGTCACTATATTTTGAGTTCACAGAAGACATGAATGTTTATATTTTTAACTGTTTTGACAGCCAACTCTGCTCCTTTCCAAAATTAATGAAGACGCTTAAAAATACAAAATCTGCTTCTTTAAATTATTTTGCTCCTGACAATATTTGGGATATTCTCGCCTCCTGTTGCCCTTAAATTTGTCTCATTTCCTAATATAGCTTTTCATCTATACCACCCCTTTCAATGTAGCTATTGCTAAGAGTAAGAATTTTTTAATTATGAAAATTACCATACATAATTCTAAGGTAAACTGTTTGAGTCAAGTATTTCTGCTGTATGATTATGAATAGGTCCCGTATCAAACAATGCTTAAAAGCAGGATACCTAGACAAATTGGAATAAGACTGGTGGTAGGTGACTACCACTTTGATCCTTTGTTAGAACACTCAAAAAAGTCATGAAGTCATTAAGCTGCCCTAAGTGTGGGGGAAATTTAGAACCCGTTATGTATGAGATTATCGAAGTTGATCGCTGTTGTCAATGTAACGGTATTTGGTTTGACTCTTCAGAAGCAGAAAACCTAAAAAAGCTTAGGGGTTCAGAAAAAATCGATATTGGAACAATAGATAATGAACACCAGAAAGAAGAATTAGACACTGATATTCTTTGTCCCCATTGTAATATTCCAATGATAAAAATGTTAGATTTTGATAAGCATCCCATTTGGTATGAAACCTGTCCTCAGTGTCAAGGTATTTGGTTCGATGCAGGGGAATTTAAGAAATTTAAGGATAATTTTGCTCAACCCAAGTTATTATCTAAAGCTTTGAATATTTTGCGCTTAAAGAAATAACTAATTCAACTCATAGTAGGCGACTCAGTTAAAAATAAGTCGCCTATTTTTGAGACCTAACCATTGGGGAGAACGCCAACTTTTACATTCAAGTTCAACGCTTTCCCATTGCGCTCAACCTCTACAGGAATCACACTACCAACCTCAACTTGTTCTACTGCTTGTTGGACTTGTGAAGGCGTGTTAAGGGATTGCTGGTTAATAGATTGGATAATGTCTCCTGATTTTAAACCAGATGCTGCTGCCGGGGAATTAGGAACTACTTGAACAATTAAAACTCCCGAATCTGCATTAATATTTAGCTCGCCACTTGCTTGTATTTTTTGTTTAATTTCTGGGGTTATTTCTACCATCTGGATACCCAAATAAGGATGGTCTACGCTACCTTTAGCAATTAATTCAGAGGCAATTTCTTGTGCTTTATTAATAGGAATAGAAAAGCCAATACCTTGAGCATTTCGGAAGATAGCGGTATTAACTCCGATAACTTCACCCCTTGCATTGAGAAGAGGACCACCAGAATTACCAGGGTTAATAGCGGCATCGGTTTGAATAAAATCAACTCGTTTATCTCCTACCCCAATTTGAGAACTGCTTCGTCCAGTGGCACTAACAATTCCTGTGGTAACGGTATTATTTAATCCCAAAGGATTACCAATAGCGATGGCCCATTCTCCCACGTTAAGATTATCAGAATTCCCTGCTTTAACCGTAGGTAATTTATCGGCTTCAATATCGATAACAGCTACATCAGTAATGGGATCGGTTCCTAATACCTTCCCGGTAAAAGTTCGGCCATCTTTTAAAGTAACGCTAACCTCTTGACTTCCAGCAATCACATGAGCATTGGTAACAATTTTGCCATCTTCGCTTAAGATAAATCCTGAACCGGTTCCCCGTTGAACTTCCTCTTCGGGAACATTGGGAACTTGTGAGCCAAAAAAGCGACGGAAAAAGGGATCTTTAAACATAGGTGGAACCTCTGTTTTAACGGTGCGAGAAGCATCAATTCTTACTACTGCCGGACCGACTTTTTTAACCACATCTGTGACAAAGTTTTCTGAGGTTATCGGGGGTAAAGAAGACCATTCTGGAGGAACTTCAGGAGTGGCAGATGGGGCGATCGCTTCTGCTTGTTGGCGGAAAACATGGGGATAACTAAAGGCAATGGTTCCCCCGATACCGACTCCCATCCCTAAGAGGATCAAGGAGATATAAGTGATTGGTTTTTGTAAGATAGAACTTTGAGAATTGGACATTTTGGCTGAGGTATAGGATTGATTTAGACTATGGTTTTTCATGGCTTTTGTTTATTTATATTGTCAACAATAAGAAAGAAAAGTCAGTCCGTATGAGGAGTGATTGATGGGAAAACGGTTATTGGACTGACATTTTTTACTATAGGAGGGAGATATGACAACCCAATGACAATGAGATGACGTTTTTATGTCAAATTAATTCTGCTCTGCTTCGTCTCTCATATATTGCCCACCAATAGGTGATTTGTGATCAGAGTAAAAGGTTAAACTGGTGTTACCATAAGATTTTTCTCGAACCATTTTTAATCCTATTATAGCTGTTGCTTGCCAAAATTTAGGGTTATGTTCTACAGCTATTTCTCCTTGTTCATGTAACAAGTTATGATTAACAATTAATTCTAAAATAGGTTTATACAGACCACTTTGATAGGGTGGATCAAAATAAATAAGATCAAATTGTTGACCTTCTAAATTCTTTAATACTTTTAAAATATCTCCTTTAATAAGGCGAAAATCTTGTTGCTCACTCGCTATTTTTTGCCAATTTTCATGAATAATTTTACAAGCTTTGCCATACTTTTCAACGCCAATAACAACAGAAGCGTCACGACATAATGCTTCTGCCCCCATTGCCCCGTTTCCTGCACATAAATCTAACCAACGACACCCAGTAACTTCCCCTTGCCAAATATTAAATAATGCTTCTCTCACCTTAGCTGAAGTGGGACGGGTTAACTCTCCTGGTAATGTTTTTAGTAGTCGATTTCCATAGATTCTCATTCCTTATTGTTTAACTTTCCTTCTAACTCTTGCAGTTGTTCTTTTTGCGTTTCTAGTTCCAATTGACGACGGGTTAAATCGAGACTTTTGGCTGTAATCTCTTGTCGCCATTGTTCAACTTTTTCTTGTTCTTTTTCCACCCATTCAGGGGTAATAGCCCCATGAGTTAAATAGGTTTCAACTAAACCCATAACCCAATCTTTTGCTTGTTCAAGCTCTAAAATCTCTTGATTATTACCTAGCTTTACTAACACCAAGGCCCCATCAGCAAAACCCATCAAAATTTTACAGGGAATGATCTCATCAGAGATAATTTCCCAGACATTTTGGGTGCTTTGGCGTGCCAGCAACAAAAGTTCCATCTCCCCTGAATTGGGATTTTTTTCACTTGGGCTAGGTCCAACATAGTGGGTTAAGGGGTTCGCAGGGTAGCAGTCTCCATTATTGCAGACGCTTAAGACGTTCGCGTAAAATTTCGGCTTGTTTTTGGGCTTCTGCTAAAGCATCTCTGGCCCCCTGAACAACCGCTTCGGGGGCTTTATTGACAAAACCTGGGTTGTTGAGTCGGCCAGAGAGGGATTTAATCTCAGCCTCAATTTTAGCTAAACTCTTTTCTAGTTTGGCACGAAGACTGGCAATGTCAACCACCCCAGTAAGAGGTATTAACGCTTGTATGGTTCCGACGACTCCAGCAATGACTTGTTCCGTCTGTTGTTCGAGTTGGGGCGTAATGGTTAAGGTTTCCACTTTACCCACGTCTTGGATGTATTTTCGACCTGATTCTAGAATAGTCCTTTCTTGCTCATTTTCACTCTGTAAAATAACCGAAACCTTGACCCCTGGTTTAATATCGGCTTCGGCCCGCATATTTCTTAGGGTGCGAATGGTTTCAAAGAGGAGGGTAAAGGAGGTTTCTAAGTCGGTATTAATTAGGGCGTTATCTACTTCGGGGTAGGCTTGTACAGGGATAAACTGCCCCTCACTTTGGCTAAGGGTTTGCCAAATTTCTTCGGTAATATGGGGCATAAAGGGATGGAGTAGCTTTAAGGTTCCATCCAAAATGTATGCTAGGGTTTGTCTAGCAACGTCACGGGAGGGTGTTTCTTGCCAGAGACGGGTTTTTACCAGTTCGATATACCAATCACAGAAATCACCCCAAATGAACTCATATAGCCCTTTGGCTGCCTCTCCTAAGCCATAAGCTTCGATCTGCTTCCTAGTTTGTTGGACGGTTTGATGGAACCGTGATAGTATCCAGCGATCGCATAGTTCTAATTTATCTATCTCAGGAGTCCCTAAGCTTTGGGGGGTTTCTCCTTTGAGGTGCATCATCACAAACCGGGCAGCGTTCCAGAGTTTGTTGGCGAAGTTTCGGGATGCTTCTACGGACTCTGATTGATCGGTTTTGCGATCGTATTGTAGGCTGATATCTTGCCCCGCACCGGCAACGTCTCTGATCAGGGTGTAACGTAGTGCATCTGTACCATATTCGTCAATTAAGATCAAAGGATCGATGCCGTTGTTAGCCGTCTTAGACATTTTCTTGCCGTTTTCATCCCGAACTAAGCCATGAATATAGACATCTTTAAAGGGCATTTCATCGGTAAAATAGCCGGCCATCATGGTCATTCTTGCCACCCAAAAGAAGATAATATCGAATCCTGTTACTAGGGTACTGGTGGGGTAATATGTTTTTAAGTCTTCTGTATTTTCGGGCCAGCCCAATGTTGAAAATGGCCATAAACCGGAGGAGAACCAAGTATCTAAGACATCGGGATCTTGTTCTAATTTGATGTTATCTCCGTATTCTTGTTTGGCTTTTTCTAGGGCTTCTACTTCTGAGTTAGCCACAATAAAGGGTGTGTTATCGGTAATTTCTCCATTAGTTTCGCTGATGACGTACCAAGCCGGAATTTGATGACCCCACCATAACTGACGAGAAATACACCAATCTTTTAATTTTACTAACCAATCTCGATAAACTTTTTTCCAGCGTTGAGGGACAAAATTAGGGGAATTATTTTCGTCTAGACATTTGAGAGCTTTTTTAGCTAGGGGTTCCATTTTGACAAACCATTGTGTGGATAGTAAGGGTTCAACAGGAACCTTCCCCCGATCACTATAAGGAACGGCATGACTATAGTTTTCTGTTTTAATTAAAAAGCCATCTTCTTCTAACTTTTTAATTACATTTTTACGGGCAACAAAACGATCTTGTCCTGCAAATATTCCGGCATTTTCGTTCAGTGTCCCGTCTTTATTCATAATATTAATAAACGGTAACTGATGACGGTTCCCCATCTCGAAATCATTGGGATCATGAGCAGGGGTAACTTTAACACAGCCTGTGCCAAATTCGGGATCGACTAATTCATCGGCAAAGATAGGAATTTCTCTACCAACAATGGGTAAAGTTATGGTTTTTCCGAGCAAATTTTTGTATCTTTCATCGTTAGGATTAACCGCTACTCCTGTATCTCCTAACATTGTTTCTGGTCTCGTCGTGGCTACTTCAACATGACCGCTATTGTCGCTTAAGGGATAACGAAAGTGCCATAAATGACCATCTACTTCTTTACTTTCTACTTCTACATCCGACACAGCAGACAGGGAAGCAGGACACCAGTTAACTAAATAATTACCCCGATAAATTAACCCTGCTTCATAGAGTTTAATAAAGGCTGTTTTCACCGCTTTTGATAAACCTTCGTCCAGGGTAAACCGTTCCCGTGACCAGTCGGCAGAGAGTCCTATTCTTTTCATCTGGTTAACAATTTGTCCACCAGATTCTTGCTTCCATTGCCAGGCTTTTTCTAAGAATTTTTCCCGTCCAATATCCTGACGGGTTAGACCTTCTGCTTTTAACTGCTTATCGAGAATGGTATGAACCGCAATACTAGCGTGATCGGTTCCAGGAAGACAGAGGGTATTATGACCGCACATCCGATGATACCGTATTAATACATCCATAAGACAATCTCCAAAGGCATGACCCATGTGGAGGGTTCCAGTGACGTTGGGGGGAGGAATGACAATGCAATAGGTTTCACCGTCCTTGCTGTTGTCTGCTTGGAATACTTGATGGATTGACCATGCTTCTTGCCATTTGGCCTCGGTGGTTTTGGGATCGTATTGGGTGGGTAGTTCAGGGATACTTGCAGTCATGGACAATACAAAGTGGCTGTGTTAATAGTTACCTTGGTGACATACCCACGTATTTCGCTACGCTTCATACGGGGCTTCCTCTTTCAACGGGATCAGCCTCCACAAAACAAGTTTTGTTTTGGTCTTACGTTCCCTCCGCAGGTTTTACTCACAAAAGTGGTACTAACTGTCGTACAGTTTTCACTGTACCGAGGCAGACTCCCTGTGTCCCAAGGAGTATAAATTGTTCTTCGACAAATCACTGTTTGGACTTACGCTATTGCTGCCGACTTTTTGATTCTTCAGTAATTTCTTTTCCCGATCTGACAATGTTTCTGCGCCGAAAGTATTGCTACTTTGCTTTGATGTTAGGCTGTCTGTCAATCCAAAGTTCGGGTGTGTCGCAACCGATGGGTACTATATCACAAAAGTGCTGGCTTGGCTATCATCCCTCGATTTTCGTTCCTCAAGCAAGACCTGCTCTTGCGGAGGAAACCTCCGCCAGCTTCCTCGGCGAGATCGGGGATTTCTCGCCAAGAATTTGTTAAATTGTGCCATATCATCGGGGGTATATGAAATTATTGTTTACAGAGTTATTTTTTTTATTGACATCTCAAAAACGGTGGTTTAATATAATCGCACAAGGTATTGTAATTTTTGGAAATTCTCTCCTAATGTTCTTAATATCTGTAGGTGCAGTTATTCATGTTTATTCTGCATCAGGAGGTCAAGAAAAATATAGGGAAAGGTTGATGAAGATAATCGTTCTTGGTTGGGTTATGCCTTCATTCTGGTTATATTGCTTTGCTCTTATGCCTTAAAAATTCGTGATATTCCTGCTTCTTAGATTATGCCATAATTGATGAATATAGTTAATCTCAAAAATATAGATTCTAACAACCATGACGACTAATATTAATGTAGATACGGCAACTCTTTATGAAGAAGATTTTTATTTGTGGTTAGAAAGAACCGCAGAACTGTTAAAAAATCGTCAACTTGAAAATTTAGATTATGATAATTTAATTGAAGAAATAGAAGCAATGGGAAGAAGTGAGAAACATAGTCTGGAAAGTAATCTTATTGTGGTCTTAATGCACTTATTGAAGTATAAATATCAACCACAAAAACGTTCAAGGAGTTGGTTGTCTTCCATTTTTGAACATCGTCGTCGTTTAATAAAAGCATTTAAAACAAGTCCTAGTTTGAAACGTTATTATCAAGAGGTTTTTGATGAATGTTATAAATATGCAGTGAAACAAGCAAGTATTGATACAGGTTTACCGCTTAATATTTTTCCTAATACAAGTCCTTTTACTACAGAAGAAACTCTAGATTTTGATTTTTTACCCCAGGATGATTAATAATGATATCGATATTGAGCGATCAAGATTTCATTATTTTCTACAGCATAAACTAAACGATGTTCTTGATCAATACGACGTGACCAAAACCCAGACCAATTATATTTTAAGGGTTCAGGGTTTCCCAGTCCATCAAAGGGATGACGTTTAATGTCTTCAATTAATTTGTTGATACGTTTGATTATTTTTTTATCGGTTTGTTTCCAATATACATAATCTTCCCAACCTTGTTCCGACCATTTTAAAATCATTCTTCAATTAAGTCTCTTTCTATTCCTTTTCCATTCCTTAATTCTTCTATTGCTGTGTTTAATCTTTCAGCATTTTTAGGACTTTTTAATAAGTAAGCGGTTTCTTTTTCTGACTCCATTTCTCGCCATACTTCAATGGGAACAATAACGGCAACGGTTTGTCCTTTTTCATTTGAAACATACTGAATATCCGTTGATTTCATGATAAAAATACCTAATTTTTGATTTTTATTAATCTTCCTTTAATTATACTTTTAAACCCTTAGTCTATCTTATCATACCTATAGTTAAGTTGTGCAGGAAAACGTTAACCTTGCTCAGACTTGGAGCATTTTTTGCTATTGATGTTAACTTTAGGCACAAGTTAGGGAACCCTAATATTAGCATTACCTAGATGAGTTATCTTTGAACTATAATTTAGTACAGTAATAGATTACCTACTGATAGAAGATAGTCATAGTCTGGGAAACGCTTAATCATTATTTAGGGTCAAAGTGTAAACTAAAATGACAAATTCTGGATCTAATTTACGAGAAGATGGTAACGACTTAGTTAAACTAAATTATAGTGATTTTCTGGGGAAAGTTCTTGAAGTTTTAAATAGTGATACATCTCAACAACTATTTAAGGTATCTGAAGATCGTAAACGTTTATTAATGAATGTTGATGAACTTGCTTATCAAGTTTCTCAGTTGTCTATTAATTATCCTTTGTTAGATATTAGGAAGAGTTACGGAACAAAATGTGCATCAATTAATTTTATTGAAGGAACAGAAAAAACATTTAGTGAGCAATTACATTTAATTCAAGCAAAGATTAAAGAATTACTAGAAAATTCGTTAACTAGAAAAAATGGTCAATCTATATCTATTCAAGAATATATAGAAACAATAGCAACCCCTTTAGACGAATTAAAAGGAAACGTTACTAATAATGGTATCAGTTTTAATTATCCTTTTGATCAACAATATACTGATTTACAAAAACAACGGTTAACTTTACCTAAAGATCCACAAGATACTAATCCATTACTCAGATTACATAAACTTAGTATAACTGTTAAACAACCCACTAGCTTTTTAAGTGAATTAAGAAATAGTTTAGAAAATCATATTGAGATGAAATTTGAGGATGAGAAAGATGATTTAATTGATGATATTCTCAAACCTTTATTTGAAAATCAAGAAAAAGAAGATAATGATATTTATAGACTTAAAAAATTAATGAGAGAAGAAGCATTAGGAAAGATTAAAAAAGCAGCAAGTATTAAATATTTAGAATTTTTATATGAACAAGTTAAAAATGATCAAGATGCGGTTTATTTAAAAGATTTAATTAGACGACTAAAATTAATAGAACCTTATATAAATGACGAAACTAAATCTGATGAGTATTACGAGGTCTATTATCAAGGTGTTAAGTTTAATTTTGACAGTTTTTTAATAACTCCTATGCTTTTAATTCTTTACCTATTATTCCACAAATTGAGGGATATTTAGGAGAAATGAATGATAGAGATAAAGATAAGCAAGAATTTATCTTTGGAATGAAGCTAAAATTAAATGGACAAGTCCAAACTTCTGAAGGAGAAACTTCTTTTGAATACCAGACTAATTTTCTTAGCTTGGATTTGGATAGTGAAGAAAATAAAAAAAGATTCAATAATAAAATTGAAAAAGACAAATTTATAATAAAAATTTTAAGGGTTTTATTTTTATATTACTTTGTATTTGCTTCTCGTAGTAACCCATTAGATAAAGAAAAAAAATATGATCCATCTTCAGAATTAACTTATAATCCAGTAGAGAACTTTGATACGCAAATTTTACCTATTTTGAAAGGAGACGATGATCAAGCCAAGAAAAATCTATTTATAAATATCAAGAAAGGTTTTGAAACAATTAATGTGAAATTAAAGTTAAATAAGTTGAAAAAATTACTAATTGATTGTATTAAAAAAAACAAAATTATTTGACACTAAACCATGTACTTTAAAAATTAGTATTAGTCAAGGTATTTTAGAAAAAGATGAAGATAAAATTATTGATAGTAATCAAATTTTTAACGATAAGTTAGCAAAAAAAGAAGGTTTAAAGTATATTTCAGTTGATGATAGCAGTGGTATCGATAAAGAAGAATTATGTAGTCTATCAGTTGAGATAAAATTTAATGATATTCAATACTTTCGGAGTAATGAAGAACAAAAGTTTAGTATGAAGTATGATTTAGAAGGAATTAAGACAATACCTATGCTTTTAACTCCTCAAGAAAAGCAATGTCGTGAGATTTATAAACAAGGATTAATAAATCAAGCGTGTTTAGTTTGTAATTATAATTATGAACGTCTCAAAGAAGAAATTTTCAATGCAGAAGATAATCCTAAGATGTTTTGGTATCAGTTAACTTTCTCCTTGTTAACCTATCTCAGTTTAAAAGTATTACTGGATGAAGCAAAAAAAGCAGATACAAGGTTATTTATTCCATTATTACGTCTTCATTTAACAGATAAAGATGATGCTTCACCAGAAGAAGTATTTATGCGTTCTTTTTCTTATGTATTATCCCATCTCTTAAATGAATATCATCGTTTTAGTTCTCAAGGAATTTGTCTTAAACAACTTGATTTTTTCAAAAAGCGTAATTCATTAAGTTCCTTATATTCTACCATTCCTAAAATATTTAAGTTTGATAATTATACTCCTAAGTTAGATAAACTTGCTATTATTGTTGTGTCTAGTCGAGAATGCGATCGCAAATCTACTAATACTTATCAAATAAAGAATATGATAGGGGAAGTTATCTGTTTAGATCATCAAAAAAATACTTCTAATGCCATTCGATTATATAATCAAGGTACTTTTTCTAAGAATTATGATACTGAAGAGATTTATAAAAATCCAGATGTTCTTACCAACAAAGTTACTGAGCTTTATAATAAAGGATATCGTCATTTTTTATATATTGCTAAATCTCCCTACTCCAACTATTTAAATATTACGGGAGAAGATAGAGAACTATTTTTTATGTCTCCTGATATTATTAAGACGTTAAAGATAGGGAAAGGTGACATCCATATTTATCCTATTTTCTTCGATAAATATTATGTAGTTAAACTGCAAAACATTAAAGCAGCTTCTCTTTATATTCAAGATACATCAGAACTCAGAGGATTAGTCAATGATAAAGCAGATGCAAGTCAAAGATCATTAGTATTCTTTAATCTATTTAACGGGATTACTGGTGGAAATAAAAATGATAGGTCATATAATGGTGTTATATCCTATACAACCTTATTAAATATTTATAATGACATTGAACACGAAAAAACTATTTATGCTGGATTAATTAATGATACTGAGTTAAAAAAAGATATATTGAATTATTTAACCTTATTTCATTTTTCTCGCTATGAAGCAGCATCAAGTATGATCAATCTTAAATTAGATCCTTATCAAAATTTAATAGGAGATAACTCTGTTGGTGCATTATCTATGTCAAAACATAGTAATAAGAATATTGATTTTAATTCTCTTGCTTTTCTAACAGAAGTAAGAAGATATTTATACGATAAACTAGAAAAGGAGGAACAAGAATAATGTCAAATATTGGCAAAAAAATTGAACTTGGAGAAAAGTTAGGATTTTTGTTTGAAGTTGGGTTTAATATTGGACTGCTTACCTACATCAAACAAAACAATATTAAGCAGAACTATGATGACTTATATTCTCAAGATTTAAAACAATTAAAGTTTAGTAGAATTATTGATGAACTAGCAATAGATGAAAGAGTTGTTAGTGACTCAAATCGTAAAATTATTAAAGATTGGGTCTTGTTTTTTCTGCAAAAAGCTTTTTTGTCAGGACTCAATTTTTTACAAGAATATTTTGAAGCAGTCGGAATTGAAAAAAAGTATTATAAAAAGCTAAATATTCTTTATTATCAATGCTATTTTCATGGCAATAATAGTTTAGGAACTTATACAACAAAAACAGATATAGAAGCATATACATCTAGTCTTAAACAGTTAGGAGATATTGATAATATTGAGCAATATGTTAATCAATATAAGGGAAAAGGAGAATTTCTAAAAGCTGATACTTTGATGTTGGTTAAGTATAAAGATAAAAAATATATTATATCCATTGATTATTCTATTTTTGCTATTCGAGAAATTCAAGAGTTAGATAATCTTCATAGTGTTGAAGTTTTAAAAAGAATCTTACTTAAAGAAATTGCCTATTTAAGAAAAAAGAGTGTTTTTGCTAGTTTGGGACTGGATAGTAAAACCCCTAAAATTAATTTATCTGAGAGTTTAGCGAGTTATTATAAAGCATTTATTACTAAAGATAAAGAAAGCATGAAAATGATACAAGCAGGAAGTTATGCTTATAGTTTTTATTGTTTTCTTCAATCACAAAATTTACTGGAAGATCAAGAATCTGTAAATATAAATATTTTTGGATATAGCGATCGCGGAATAAGTTCCCTAACTTTAACCAATACAGAAGAACATATTAATATACTGAAAACTTGTTACCATATTTATACCAATGCAAGAGAAGAAGAATTACCAACAGCGCGTGAAAAAAGTTTGACAAAAATTAAACGTCAAGCAGCGAAAAGTTTTACTAATGGAAAAGAGTTCTTTAATGAACTAATGGAAACAAAAAATAATAATAAACCAATACATTCATTAACTCATACAGAAATAGTTGATAATTTTTTGAGTCCCATTGATACTATTCCAACAGAAATCTCTAATAACTTAAAATTAGATCCTAAACTAGACTTAAGAAATGCACATAAAGAACTGATTCAAAGAGAATTAGAATCTGATAAACATTATTTATTTTTAACAGGAAATCCGGGAATTGGTAAAACCACTGCAATCACAGAGTTTCTAAAACAACCAAAAATTTTAGATGAAGGATTTTTATTTTTTTATATTAGTCCACGAATACAAGTTAACCTAGATATTATAGAAAAGTTTACTGATATAAATACAGGATAAATTTATGATGATAGAATTTTTGCTATTACAAGTAATGCTAATCTTATTCGATCTAATAACCGTAATATAACGGTTAATTAGGGTTTGCTGAAAAAGTTTCTCCAAAATTTATGCCACTTTTGACCAAGAATTTTCTGACAAATCAATAAGTTTTAGTACATAAAAATTGTTTAAAGTATAATCAAAATTAATGAAAGGCGGTTTGATGAGTTCCCCTGTTCTATTATTAGTAAATAGGGACAAAAAAAGCGACAAAAACTGCCTCAGAAGTTTAGAAAGATTGACAACTAAAAATGTAATAGCAATAGATGTAATGGAGGTTTCAGGGAGTTTTGTCATCACGAGATTTAGGCTAAATCTTCGTTTAGCTTGTCCAAACTTTCCCTCAATAGCATTACGGAAGCATTCATCGGAGTGGGCTTGTTTCTTTTCTTCTTCACTGACATTTTTCGGAGGTCTTCCTAACTTCGGACCACTGATTCTTATCCCTCTTTCCTTACACCAATTTCTGTTTTCCCTAGTTCGATAAATTTTATCTACATGGACGGATTCGGGATAATAGCCAAACGTTTCTTTATACTTTTCTACTTGTTCTTTTAAATGACAAGATTCATTGAAGTTTTCCCAACTTATTTTGTCTAGAAACACATAGTTATCTACACAGCTTACTGAGAGTTTAGCTCCAAACTCTATTAGTTTTCCTGCTTTTCCCCTCACTATTGGACGAATATGCGGTTGAGTTAAACTTACAATTCTTTGAGGAACACTCTGGGTCTTATTCTCCCACATTGACTGTTGTTGTTCATAAACTTTTTTGATAGTCTCTAGACAATTTTTCTGTCTTTTACTCAGATTTTCCAGGGAAGCCCCAGCTTGAATTAAGTCTTCTATATTTCCTAAATTTTTCTTAAGGTATTTTAACTGTTTCCCGATAGCTTTTCTTCTTTCTTGATAAGATACTTTTCGTTTTTTAGCTACTTTTAAGTATTCCTTTCTAGCAATTTTTCTAGAAGTTCTCGGCTTTTTTCTCAATTTTACTCTTAATGGTTTATAAAGATTATCTATTATTCTTTCTGTCTCAATTCTGGCTTGATTTAATATGCCTAAATCCGTTGGGTATTTGATGTCTGCTGGCGCACAAGTCGCATCTAAAATTAGTTTACCTTTGTTTTTTATTTTTTCTCCTTTTTCTTGGAGACAATCCTTTTTTTTTACTTCTTTATCACTCTTGTCTATTTCTCTTTTTACTATTTTTTTATTGATTTTGTTTATCAATTCTCCATCAATTCTTTTCCTAAAATGAACTAGTATTGAAGATTCCAGTGGTGGCTCTTGTTGATAACAATTTAAACCTATAAAGTATTGTAGATAGGGATTTTCTCTAATCTGTTCTATAGTTTCTCTATCACTTGTTCCTAATTTTTCCTTAATAATTAATGTCCCTAATGCCATTCTAAATAGTTTGGCTGGCGCACCTTTTTCTGCTGAAAAAAGTTTAGCATATTCTTCCTCAAAATCATCCCAAGGTATCAACTCTGCCATGATTACCCAACGATTATTGGGGGACAATTTGCCCTCGAAAGGTAATTCAAATTTTTCTGGGGGCGGTAAAGGTTGCTCCTCTTTTCGATACATTTGTTCTTGACCAACAACTGGGAGGTGTTTCTACCAATTATAGCGGTTTGTAGCCGACAAAGCTGATCTTTTTTGCGATCGCGAATATGGGTGTAACCTTTTAAAGAATAGGGTTTTGCTTTTATTCAGCAAACCCTAATTATCGTTCAAATACTCATCAAGATAAGCGTTTTAAGCATAACAATGTCCATTTTATCCGTCAAAATGAAGAACTAGAATATAATTCGTCAAATTTTGATGAAGTTGTCCGTCAAAATGAAGATAATTTAAGAGAGCAAAATATTAATGGTAATGGAGTTTTACAGAGTATTTGTGAAGCAACTGATACGTTGATTAAAAGTGAAATATCTAATAATATTGTTGCTACAGTTTCTATGCAATCATATAAAAAAACGCCGAGAGGTAATACATTTAATAAACATTTTCCAAAAATATTTAATAGTGCTTATAATTCTAGAAAAGGTAAATTTTTAGAAGACAATATGAGAAATATTTCTAGTCGTATTAAACATATTTTTGTGATGGTTGATGAGATTACAGGGGATGAAAATGGGGTCAACCTACTCCATGAAATTAGTAAATTTTTTAGACAGTTTACAGAAGAATATGGATTTAATTATAAAATCATTGTTGCTGATGCTTCTATTGTTAACCCTGATGTAATTAATCAACATTTTTCTTCTACTGTTTCTGAACCCAATAAAATCTTTTTTAGACAAAACTTTTCTAAAAATTTACCTTTATCAATTGAAAATTTTACCTTTAAAAAGAAACCTGTAACGATTATTAATAGTAACGATTATCCTGCAAAAATTTTAAAAATAACTTATAAATTATTTATTGAATCCATCGAATTTCACGAAGAATTATATTTACAAAAAAATAAACCATTAAAAGAAGCCGTCCAAAAGCAAATCATTAAAGATATTAAATATATCCTAAAAAATAATCCTTCTGAACAGATTATTGTTTATATTCAAGACAAAGAAAAACTAGCAGAATTAATTACACAAATTAAAAGATTTCGGAAATTTGAAGGAAAAAAGACTGTTTAGAGATTCATGCAAATTTACGAGATCAAGATAAAAAAGAGGTTAAAAAATACCTGGATAAAAAAATAATCAAAATTATCTTTATGACATCTTCTGCAAGTCGGGGTTTATCTTTTCCTAATGTTAAACATATTTTAGTAGAAATTCCTCGATTTGAAGTAGAAAGAAATTTAATGGAAGTGATCCAAGTTATTTATCGAGGTAGAGGTAATGATGAAATTGATAAACAAGATAAACAGTTAATATTTTATCTCAGTGAACAAGCAATATATGACAAAGAAAAGGATGAAGAAAAACGTAAATTAGCGATCCAAGAAAGCATTTTATAATTTATCAATCTCCTGCTAATTTTGAAAACTTCAATTATGACAAGGATTCAAGGTTCTGGTATAATTGGAAAAGATTATTTTTTAATGATTCCTGTGAGTGGAAAATCCGTTTCTGCTGCTGGTGAAACATTTACAAGTAAACTCAATAACTTAGTTGGACAACTTAAAAGAGAAGCGAGAAAATCTTACGATGCTGAAAGACTCATAGAAGTTTCTATTTGTCTACAAAAGCTTTTACAAGAGTGTGAGTTTACCCTAAAAAAATGTTTAAAGATCCAGAAAAAGCAGGTATATCACCTCTTGACTTACGTACAGAATTATGTAATCAATTCTTAAAATTAATGGATAATAGTTTTGAAGAATTATTAAACTATTATCCCATTGAACAATGTCATATCAATGGTGGTTTATTAGTGGTTCCTATTAAAGATAAAGGAATTGAGGAAAGATATAAAATCAGAACTGATCAGAATTTAGAAACCTTAAAATATGAAAAAATAATCGATAATTTATACTATATTAAAAACCATCCAAAATTACCAGAAAACATCACCAGAACAGTCGGAGATATAATTAAATTTGTGGATATTATTTTTGAGAAAGATCATAGTGTTCAAAACTACGAACAAAATAGTCAGTACGATGATCAATATTATGCTATTCCATTATATGCTTTTATTATTCCTGAACTCCTTGAAGAGTATTTTGAGTGTGATGATGATCAAACCGAACAACATAGCTTCAAAGATATTTTAAAATTGTATCTTCGTTCTCTGTATCCCGTTTCCAGTCTTTTACCCATCGGGTCTAAATACGAACAGTTTCCTTTTATTATTTTCCGCAGCTACAGTTTGAACGAACTTAGAAGTAAACTATTTACTGATAAATATTTATTAAACTCCCATGAAATTAATGTTTTAAGTTTAATTCTCGCTGAAAATTCGTGAGCAGTTCATAAGGTAATATTCTCTGTTTTCGGGAACATGGTGGGTTACGACGGATTCTTATTTTCTGCTTAATCATTAAATTTTCGCCGTCTAACCCACCCTACTCTAATTCACTTCTTGGTTGACAAATAATTTTTGCAGTGCAAACCAAAGCACCGATTTTTCCCACAAATGTTAAGATATCTCTCAGATTCCTCAAACCATACTTTTATCTTTTCGTTTTATTTAGTCATACCATGTTAAAATCCAATCTTTTCAGCCTTAGTTTACCTAGTATGATTGCTGTCTCTTGTCTTATAGGTTTCAGTGTATCCGAATCTGTATCTGCTCAAATTTTAGCCCAGGAAACCCCATCAGAAGGGACAGAAGTACCTGAAGATGATCCCTCAGATCCCAGCAACCTTCGTCCTCTGACTCAAGCAGATAGTCTTTTGAGTTTGCAGGGAGGAGAAAAATTAATGAATGAAGCTGGTGAAGCTATTAACCAAGAAAATTATGACCTAGCAGTAACTAAGCTGCAACAGGCCCGTAAAGTCTTCAACCAATTATCTAACTTTTATCTACAACTAGCAAATAGCTTCTCTGGTATCGATACCGAAGTTTATGACTCGCAAAGAGACAGCGCACTAAAAACAGGGCAAATGAGAGACGCAGCCACTTATCAGTTAGCCTTAGTGCATCGAGCGCAGGATCAACCAGAGTTAGCCGTGCCTTTGCTAGTTCAGATCATCCGTTCTCAAAACCCAACCACAGATTTAGGCAAAAAATCCTATCAACAATTGTATGAATTAGGCTTTGTTGATGTTCCCTTCGCCGATGAAGCCCAAGCTACTTCATCTAATTAGAATTGTGGGGAGTGTGGGGAGACTAGAAACAATGTTAATATTATGCTCCCCCATCACCCAGTCACCCAGTCCCCCAGTCCCCCCAGTCACCCAGTCACCCAGTCCCCCCAGTCACCCAGTCACCCAGTCACCCAGTCACCCAGTCACCCAGTCACCCCATCACCCAGTCACCCAGTCACCCAGTCACCCAGTCACCCAGTCACCCCATCACCCAGTATCAAGAGGTAATTTTGAAAACCTAAATAATATTGCCTCCTCAACTGGTGGTAATTGATGCAAAAAAACTTTACACTAAGATTACAATTGATAATGAAGAAGGCGAAAATAGACTTGTCTAGAATTGCGTGAGATAGCCAAAACCTCAAAATCTATCAAAGGCAACGCCGACTCCTCTGCGGGTTCACTCTATCACTCGATGCTAACCGTTTATCACACCTAACGCTAAAAGTAAATATGAAAAAAGACCTTACCTCCTATAGAAACATCGGCATCTTTGCTCACGTAGATGCGGGAAAAACTACCACAACCGAACGTATTCTCAAATTAACAGGGAAAATCCATAAAATCGGTGAAGTACATGAAGGTGCAGCCACCACCGACTTTATGGAACAAGAACAAGAAAGAGGTATTACCATTCAGTCGGCTGCTACCAGTTGCTTCTGGAAAGACCATCAACTCAACATTATTGATACCCCTGGTCACGTTGACTTCACCATCGAGGTATATCGTTCCCTAAAAGTTCTTGACGGTGGAATTGGGGTCTTTTGCGGTTCAGGAGGGGTAGAACCTCAATCTGAAACCAACTGGCGTTATGCTAACGATTCTAAGGTAGCTCGCATCATCTACGTCAACAAGTTAGACAGAACCGGTGCAGACTTTTTCAGCGTTGTCAAGCAAGTGAAAGAAATCTTGGCCGCTGAACCCTTAGTCATGGTACTCCCTATCGGGATCGAAAATGACTTTAAGGGTGTGGTTGACCTTCTCACAGAAAAAGCCTGGGTTTGGGATGATTCCGGTGAACCCATGAACTACGAAATCCAAGAAGTTCCCGAAGACATGAAGGAACAAGTGGCAGAATATCGGGAAGCCATGATAGAACTGGCTATCGAACAAGACGACACAGTGATGGAAAAATATCTCGAAGGAGAAGAATTAACCATCGATGAGATTAAAGCTTGTATCCGCAAAGGAACCCGTGAATTAGCCTTTTTCCCCACCTACTGTGGTTCTTCTTTCAAAAATAAAGGGGTACAATTAGTGCTTGATGCAGTGATTGACTACCTTCCCAACCCCAAAGAGGTTCCCCCTCAACCAGAAATGGACGAAGAAGGCAATCAAATCGAAGGGGCCTTTGCTTATGTTGACCCCGAAAAACCCTTACGGGCCCTGGCCTTCAAGATCATGGACGATCGCTTTGGGGCTTTGACTTTCACCCGTATCTATTCCGGAACCATCTCCAAAGGGGATACAGTGCTTAATAATGCCACCGGTAAAAAAGAACGGATCTCCCGTTTGGTGGAAATGCACGCCGACTCCCGTGAAGAAATCGAAACGGCCCAAGCAGGAGATATTGTGGCCATTGTGGGCATGAAAACCGTACAAACAGGACATACTCTTTGTGATCCCACCGCCCCTGCTACCCTAGAACCGATGGTGTTCCCCGATCCAGTTATTTCTGTGTCTGTGACACCTAAGAAGAAAGGGGACAACGAAAAAATGTCCATGGCCATCAGTAAAATGGTGCAAGAAGATCCCTCTTTCTACATGGAAACAGACCAAGAAAGCGGTGAAACCATTATTAAAGGGATGGGAGAATTACACCTAGATATTAAGGTGGATATTCTCAAACGGACTCATGGGGTAGAAGTTGAAGTGGGTAAACCTCAAGTTGCTTATCGTGAGTCTATTACCCAAACCATCAACGACAGCTACACCCACAAGAAACAGTCTGGTGGTTCTGGTCAATTTGGTAAGATTGATTATATTATCGAACCAGGAGAACCTGGTAGTGGCTTCCAGTTCGAGTCTAAGGTAACTGGTGGTAACGTTCCTCGGGAATTTTGGCCTGCGGTTCAAAAAGGTTTTCAAACCAGTATTGACAGGGGCGTTTTAGCTGGTTATCCCTGTGTTGACCTTAAAGTTACTTTAACGGATGGAGCCTTCCACCCTGTTGACTCTTCTGCGATCGCTTTTGAAATCGCAGCTAAGGCAGGATATCGTCAATCTATTCCCAAAGCAAGTCCCCAGATATTAGAACCGATCATGAATGTGGATGTGTTCACCCCTGAAGATTATATGGGTGATGTGATCGGGGATATTAACCGTCGTCGTGGTATGATTAAGTCCCAAAATTCTACCCCCATGGGCGCACGTATTAAGGCGGATGTTCCTTTGAGCGAGATGTTTGGTTACATCGGTGACTTACGGACTATGACATCAGGCCGTGGTCAGTTCTCCATGGAATTCTCTCATTATGCCCCTTGTCCTAGTAATGTGGCAGAAGATGTTATCAAAGAGGCCAAAGAACGTCAGGCTGCCCTTGCTTAAGCTTTTCCGTTGACATTTATTATTACTTTCCTGATTGATATTATTTCGGTCAGGATTTTTTTATTAATTGTTAATTATTAATTAGGGTTTGCTGAATAAAAGCAAAACCCTATTCTTTAAAAGGTTACACCCATATTCGCGATCGCAAAAAAGATCAGCTTTGTCGCCTACAAACCGCTATAATTGGTAGAAACACCTCCCAGTTGTTGGTCAAGAACAAATGTATCGAAAAGAGGAGCAACCTTTACCGCCCCCAGAAAAATTTGAATTACCTTTCGAGGGCAAATTGTCCCCCAATAATCGTTGGGTAATCATGGCAGAGTTGATACCTTGGGATGATTTTGAGGAAGAATATGCTAAACTTTTTTCAGCAGAAAAAGGTGCGCCAGCCAAACTATTTAGAATGGCATTAGGGACATTAATTATTAAGGAAAAATCAGGAACAAGTGATAGAGAAACTATAGAACAGATTAGAGAAAATCCCTATCTACAATACTTTATAGGTTTAAATTGTTATCAACAAGAGCCACCACTGGAATCTTCAATGCTAGTTCATTTTAGGAAAAGAATTGATGGAGAATTGATAAACAAAATCAATAAAAAAATAGTAAAAAGAGAAATAGACAAGAGTGATAAAGAAGTAAAAAAAAAGGATTGTCTCCAAGAAAAAGGAGAAAAAAGCCGAGAACTTCTAGAAAAATTGCTAGAAAGGAATACTTAAAAGTAGCTAAAAAACGAAAAGTATCTTATCAAGAAAGAAGAAAAGCTATCGGGAAACAGTTAAAATACCTTAAGAAAAATTTAGGAAATATAGAAGACTTAATTCAAGCTGGGGCTTCCCTGGAAAATCTGAGTAAAAGACAGAAAAATTGTCTAGAGACTATCAAAAAAGTTTATGAACAACAACAGTCAATGTGGGAGAATAAGACCCAGAGTGTTCCTCAAAGAATTGTAAGTTTAACTCAACCGCATATTCGTCCAATAGTGAGGGGAAAAGCAGGAAAACCAATAGAGTTTGGAGCTAAACTCTCAGTAAGCTGTGTAGATAACTATGTGTTTCTAGACAAAATAAGTTGGGAAAACTTCAATGAATCTTGTCATTTAAAAGAACAAGTAGAAAAGTATAAAGAAACGTTTGGCTATTATCCCGAATCCGTCCATGTAGATAAAATTTATCGAACTAGGGAAAACAGAAATTGGTGTAAGGAAAGAGGGATAAGAATCAGTGGTCCGAAGTTAGGAAGACCTCCGAAAAATGTCAGTGAAGAAGAAAAGAAACAAGCCCACTCCGATGAATGCTTCCGTAATGCTATTGAGGGAAAGTTTGGACAAGCTAAACGAAGATTTAGCCTAAATCTCGTGATGACAAAACTCCCTGAAACCTCCATTACATCTATTGCTATTACATTTTTAGTTGTCAATCTTTCTAAACTTCTGAGGCAGTTTTTGTCGCTTTTTTTGTCCTTATTTACTAATAATAGAACAGGGGAACTCATCAAACCGCCTTTCATTAATTTTGATTATACTTTAAACAATTTTTATGTACTAAAACTTATTGATTTGTCAGAAAATTCTTGGTCAAAAGTGGCATAAATTTTGGAGAAACTTTTTCAGCAAACCCTAATTATTAATTGTTAAATCCGGTTTAGGGATCAACGGCCGTTGACCCCTACATTAACGAACTCAGAAGTTCCTCACTCCCTTAACTAAAGTCATTATTGCGACGACGCAAACTACCAAAGACGAATAATCCAGCTATGGCCATTAAACCAACAGTGGTAGATGATTCGGGAACGGACTCAACAGTGATGGTGACACGGGCAATACCATTGGGATAGAGAGTCTGGTTGTTAAAATTTAGATTAGCAAAATCAGTATCAAAATCTGTTGGTCTGTTTTGGAAATTGGCAAAAGAATCGGTAACACTGGTGATGACTCCGTTTTCATCAGCCCCTTGATTGGGTCCTGTTTGTCCACCTGGTAATCCTGGGAATAAACCGTTACCAGCAGAAGTGTTAAAGTCATTGACTTCGGTTCCTGCATCCCTAAAACTTCCTGGGAGTCCAATTTCAAAAGAAATGGACGTATCTGCACCTGAAAATAAAGTGCTTAAACTATGAGCCAAGGGATCGCCATTGGCAAGAAAGTAATCATTGGAGGGAAGAATCATCGATGTGTAGGAGAAGTAAAGATTAGAAACATCGGGGGTTACTTCAAATGTACTCATAGCCATAGTTCCTGCTGTGATGGGGGCCCCACCAACAGCACCATCAACACGGGTTCCCATTTGACTTGAGGCGAAAACCCCACTCACACCACCTTGAACATAGGTTCGATTGGCGAGAAAGTCTGCGGAAATCACCATAGGATTGCCATCTTCGGCGATTCGCTCTAACCCCTCTGGAGAAGCCTGTCCCCCGTTATAGACATCAAAGCTACCGTCATGAAATCCCACCCAAACAGGGGTCAAGGCCACACCACCATCGGGGGCCAGACTTTCTACTTCTACTTTTAGGGTTAATGCTTGGGCAGTAGATGCTGTGGTTACAACAGAAGCGACGGTTGCAACCGTTAATAAAGCTTTACTATTTTTCAATAAGTTGATCATGGCAGAATTCACAATTTAGTCGATAATCTTTTGATTACGTTAATAAGACTATCTGAGAATTACCTGAGAAAATCATAAAGTTTTTCTCAGAAAATTTTTATGAACTTTTAATATTTTTTAACCAATTTTTTAAGGTTTCTACGAGGTTTGTCACTTCAATTTCTTGGGACTCTTTTGTTTGTCGAGTAACCACTTCAACTTTACCTGCTTTTAACGATCGCCCTGTCACCACACGGTAAGGAATACCGATTAAGTCAGCATCTTTAAACTTAACCCCTGCTCTTTCATCACGATCATCTAATAGGGTTTCTACCCCGATCTTATTCAATTGATTATATAGATTTTGCGCCACTTCCATTTGATTTTTATCTTTAATATTCGGCACAATAATAATCGCATGATAAGGGGCGATCGCTACTGGCCAAATAATGCCATCTTTATCATAGGATTGTTCTACGGCAGCTTGCGCCAAACGTGAAACTCCCACCCCATAACACCCCATTACAATCGGCTTTTCTGCGCCATTTTCATCGGTAAAGGTTGCCCCCATTGCCTGGGAATATTTCGTTCCTAACTGGAAAATATGTCCTACTTCAATACCTCTCGCACTGGCTAATATTTGACTAGGATCATGAACGGAGCGATCGCCTACCATAGCTGTTCTAATATCAGACACTAATTTAGGTAATTGAAACTCTTGACCCCAGTTAGCTCCTATTACATGATAATTAGTTTCATTGGCTCCTGTAACAAAGTTTTCTAAGTCAACAGCCGTTTGATCCACTATTCTTAAAAACTGACCTTCTATAGATTCTCCAGAAGCAATATAATCATCTTCTAGACTAGGGGAAATATAACCGAGAGGTAAAGGTTTATTAGCCCATTTTTTCTGAGCATTTTCATCGGGAACGCTCAAAGCTAATAGGGTACTTGCTTGATATTGGGGTGCTAGTTTAACTAATTCGTTGTTTAATTTAACTTCATTAACTTCTTGATCCCCTCGAATACTAACTAAAATCAAAACGGTTTTACCATTATCATAAACTGCTTCGTAAAGCACGTTTTTAACAATATTAGTAGGAGAACATTGCAAAGATTGGCACACTTTTTCGATAGTATTAGAATCGGGTGTCTCTTTTTTCTCGTAGGCCGTAAAGGGTGATATTTCTAGATCTTTAGGCAAAGAAACTGCCTTTTCTATATTGGCTGCATACTTACCATCTTCTGTGTATAAAACTTCATCTTCCCCTGCTTCTGCGAGGATCATAAATTCTTGAGAAGCTGAGCCACCAATTGCTCCAGAATCTGCTTCTACAGCTCTATATGCTAACCCACAACGGCTAATAATATTACGGTAAGCTCGATCCATTGCCTCGTAACTTTTTTGTAAACTGGCCTCATCTTCGTTGAAAGAATAAGCATCTTTCATAATAAATTCTCTTCCTCGCATTAAGCCAAAACGAGGGCGGATTTCATCCCTAAATTTTGTTTGAATCTGATACAAATTAACGGGTAATTGTCGATAGGAACGGATCATATCTTTGGCAACAGTTGTAATTACCTCTTCGTGGGTGGGGCCTAACCCTAACTCCCTCTCTTGTCTATCAATTAAGGAAAACATGATCCCTTCTGCTTTGGTATAAGTTTCCCATCTTCCCGACTCTTTCCACAACTCCGAGGGTTGCAACTGGGGTAAAAGACATTCTTGGGCCCCCGCTGCGTTCATTTCTTCTCGTACTATTTGCGAAACCTTTTGTAATACACGCCACATTAGAGGCAAATAAGCATAAATACCGCTACCAATCCGACGGATATAACCCGCTCTCAAAAGCAGTTTATGACTAGGAATTTCTGCTTCGGCGGGATCTTCGCGTAGGGTGACAAAAAGCATCTGAGAGAGTCGCATTCAGGGTTTCCTCGCAATTATCAGATAGTCATTATCGCATTTTTTGGGGGTTTCTACCAACTTGTTAAGAATTATCTCCTATTCGTGGCTAATTATTCAGTAAAAACTCTTATCTTTTATAAATATTTGATGAAGCTGGTTCCTTTTTTTTATAAAATATAAATAAAGTTAATTATCTTTAAAAATGTTCGACAATCTTGATAATTTTGCGTATAATTATGGAAAGTGCAGAATCAAAAAAAAAGCCAGAATCGGTATTTTCTCGCTTTCTTCAAGAGTGCTAAATTTATTATCAGTCTAGTTTTCCATTTAGAAAGATAGCTGGTAGTTCAATATATTTTGTTTTGAGGATTAATGTATGAACTATTCTATAGATAGTGGAGCTAAGGTCCATGTAAACATCATGGAATTATTAGTCCAGAATGAAATTGATAAACAACTGAGACTTTATCCCAAAAAAATCAGAGATTATATCAATAAAGTTGAAGTTGCCACTTATGCCCTGAATCGCTTACCTCCCCTTTATGCCTCTAGTTTAATAGGGAAAGAACATCAAAAACGGACAGGGATGCAAAAATATAAATCACAAATAACTTTAGCTGTTCGTCGATCTTTAGCTGCTATTGAAAGAGATCCAATCAAAAAAACAGTTCCTATTCGTCCAGAGAGTTATGCTGAGCATGACTTGGCAAAAGAATCATTAGACAAATTAGAAACTCTTTCAAAAGACAGGGGATTCTGGGTGATTATCAGAAGCTTTCTTGGGATAATTTGTATAGGGTTATCTATCCCTTAATTGCTAAATTAAAATATGAAACTATCAAGAGAGATGAGTTAGAATTTGCAGCATTAACCGGTGTTTCTAAGCAACTAAGTGAGGAACTATCCCAAAGCTATAACCTAACTCAAAGAGAAAGATAAAAAGATATTAAAACCCTCAATCGTTACCACTGGTAAGGTTAAGAAAAATGAATTTCAATAAGAATCTTATCCTTACCAGAAAACGGTGTAATAAAAACTCTCAAGATTTTCTTAAGCTAATTCTCTATCAAAAAATGTTATTATTTTAGGTGAGAAAAATTAAATAATTTCAATTGTTAATGTTAATAACCTGCTTCATAGATAGGATACAACCTTTAATGGTTCCCCTCTGTTTGATAACAGCCTGGGTATTTATATTAATGTTAGGTAGTAGTGTGATAGCAATGATAGTGGATGTTATTAAGCAAGCAAAAAAAATGCACAATATTCCCTGTAGTGATTGTCAATATTTTACTAATGATTACCGTTTAAAGTGTCCTGTTAATCCGTTTAAAGCTACTACAGAAGCAGCCATTGATTGTAGAGATTATCATATAGGAAAAAATTAAGCATGAAAGTTGGAATCATTGGTTTAGGATTAATTGGCGGTTCATTAGGATTAGATTTGCGTAACTGTGGACATATTATTTATGGTGTTTCTCGTAAAGAAAGCACCTGTAATAGAGCATTAGAGAAAGAAGTTGTAGACTATGCAGATATTAATTTAAAGTCCCTATCAACAGTTGACATTATTTTTATTTGTACACCTATTGGCTTAATTTCTCAAACTTTAAAACAATTAATTCCTCATTTAAGCAAAGAGGTGATTATTACTGATGTGGGATCGGTTAAAACTTGCATCGTTAAAGAATGTGAATCATTGTGGACTAATTTTGTTGGGGGTCATCCTATGGCTGGAACGGCTGAACAAGGAATCGAAGCGGCACAGAAAAACTTATTTAAAAATGCCCCTTACGTCATCACTCCAACAGAAAAGACTCCAGAGAATAGCATGAAAATTTTAGAAGAATTAGCCCAATCTTTAGGATCGCTTGTTTACACTTGTTCTCCCGAAATACACGATCAATCCGTTGCCTGGATTTCCCATTTACCTGTAATGATTAGTGCCAGTTTAATCGCTGCTTGTTCAGAAGAAAAAGATAAAAGTATTTTAAAATTAGCTCAACAATTAGCTAGTTCCGGTTTCAGAGATACCAGTCGCGTTGGAGGAGGAAACCCCGAGTTAGGGGTGATGATGGCTCAATATAATAAAACTGCTTTGTTACACGCTTTACAGGGTTATAGTCAGCAACTGGATGAGATTACGGAATACATCAAGACCGAACAATGGGACTCCCTTCAAAAATTACTGATGATCACACAACAGGAGCGATCGCCATTTATAGGAATAGAAAAAAATTCGTAATTTTTCCGCACAAATACTTAATTGCGTATATAATCGTAGAAATTATACATAAACTTTGTACAAGGTTTTAAGGTCAATGGTTACAAATAACACTATTCATCCGTTTCAGAAAGTTTTTCTCAACTTTAGCTTGATTTTTCTAGGAATTGCTGCTAATACAATGTTTTTCAACCTCATGGTAACATTTCTGCTAGGAACCGTAGTTTTAGGATCTTTAAATAGTCAAAATAAAAATTTGCCTTGAAGACCAAATCAATCAACAAAGAGGAAGAAATAGAAAAATTACCCATTCCTTGAGCTTTTTCTAAAAGACAAAAAATCCGAAAATGAGTGTTTTCCTTGGCCTTATTTCTTCTAACCACGGATCAAGTCTAAGTAATAATATTGTTCCCTGCGATACAATACCCATAGGGTTGCGTTGTAGATCATAACCCTATATGTAGTGTATCAATCCCTGTAAAATGACAGATCATCCCCTCGGTGCAGTTGTTCAAGGTTCCCTTTCACAAGGGTTAGAAGTTCGTTTACATTCTGATGTTTCCGTCGAACAAATGCGAGTGGGAAAATTTTTGGTGGTGCAGGGGGTGCGATCGCGGTTTTTCTGTTTGTTGACCGATGTTTCTCTAGGAACCGCTAACCCCCGTATTTTAGCCAACCCTCCCAATTTTCAAGATACGTTTATGAGGGATGTCTTAGCCGGTAGTGCTACTTATGGCAATGTAGAATTAGCACCCATGTTAATGTTTACCCCCACAGAAGGGGAGAAAAATAATAATTCTCAAACGGAAGATACTTCTTTAGGATCGTTTCAAGCGCAAACCAATGCTGATTTAGAATTGCTTCCGGTGAAAACTATTCCCACCCATTTTAGTCAAGTTTATGAAGCTTCTGAGCAAGATTTTAGGGCTGTTTTTGGTTGGGAAGATGACCACACACGGCGAAATTTTGCCATAGGGAAACCCTTAGATATGGAGGTGCCAATCTGTATTGATTTAGATCGTTTTGTTGAGCGTAGTAATGGGGTTTTTGGTAAGTCTGGAACAGGGAAATCTTTTTTAACTCGCCTATTAATTTCTGGGATTATTCGTAAACAAGCTGCGGTTAATTTAATGTTTGATATGCACTCAGAATACGGTTGGGAAGCGATGAAAGAAGGGAAAGAAGTTTCCACTGTGAAAGGGTTACGTCAACTGTTTCCTGGACAAGTAGAAATTTATACTTTAGATCCTGAGTCTACTAAAAGAAGAGGGGTTAATGATGCTCAAGAATTGTATTTAAGTTACGATCAAATTGATATCGAAGATATCCGTTTAGTGGGACATGAATTAGGTATTTCGGAAGCTAGTTTGGATAATGCCAACATTTTAGAAGCAGAATATGGTAAGACATGGATCATGCAGTTAATAAACATGACTAATGAAGATATAAAAATGTTTTGTCAGGAAAAACAAGGTCATGCAGGGTCAATTATGTCCCTACAACGTAAGTTAATGAGATTAGATAATTTAAAATATTTACGCCCCGCTTGTCCCCATAATTATATTAATCAGGTATTAGAATCTTTGGACGCTGGAAAGCACGTTGTTATTGAATTTGGTTCTCAGTCTAATATGCTTTCTTATATGTTAGCAACTAATATGATTACTCGGCGGATTCACGGTAGTTATGTCAAGAAAGCTGAGCGATTTCTCCAAACCAAAAGTCCGAGCGATCGCCCCCGACAATTAGTGATTACCATCGAAGAAGCACACCGTTTTTTAGACTCGAAAATTGTCCATCAAACCATCTTTGGAACCATTGCTAGGGAGATGAGAAAATATTTTGTTACACTCTTAGTAGTGGACCAAAGACCATCGGGAATTGATAATGAAGTGATGTCACAAGTTGGTACAAGAATTACTTGTTTACTAAACGATGAAAAGGATATTGAGGCTATTTTTACTGGAGTTTCTGGGGGACAAAATTTAAGGTCGGTGTTAGCAAAGTTAGATTCTAAACAACAAGCTTTAATCTTAGGTCACGCTGTGCCGATGCCAGTTGTTATCAGAACTCGTGCTTATGATCAAGAATTCTATGCAGAAATCGGGGAAACAGACTGGTCACAGTTATCTGATGAAGAGTTATTTGCAGCAGCAGAAAATGCTAGGGCAGAACTAGGTTTTTAAAGTTACTAAACTCATTATTGAGCATCTAGTGCAGCTTAGCAAAAAAAATCCACCAGTCACTTATGATCTTTAAAGCCCTTAAATTTCCAAACGAACGGCTTAGCAAAATGTTGATTAAAGTAATCAATAAAATTGAGAATTTTTTGGGATAGTTCTTCAGTTGAACGGACAGTAATTCTTTTGAGTAAACGCCTGACTAAGATCGAAAACCAACACTCAATTTGATTAAGCCATGATGTATGTTTGGGAATATAAACAAAGCGAATTCGATGAGATTCATCTGATAAAAAATATGCTCTGCTGTCCATAGATTGCAAAATCCCCTCCTTTCCTTTTCTCCCCAAATCAATAGTAATTTCACAGCTTTCTGCTACTAATTTGACTAAGCTTTCCGATTTATGAGTGTTGAGTTGATCTACAATAAAAATCCATTCTGCTTTTTCATCAATCTTAATCGTTCTCTGGATATGTTCAGAAAAATCTTGTTCTGTTCTTGTCGGTCCAATAGAGGGACTAACAACTTTTCCTCTTGCCACATCCCAGTTCGCAATCAAGCTTAAAGTTCCGTGTCTTTCATATTCAAATTCGATTTTTTCTACTTGTTTAGGCTTGATTCTTTTGTTCGGAAATAATCTCTCAAGAGCTTGAATCCCTGTCATTTCATCTGTACTAATTAAATGAATTCCTTGTTCTAACAAAGTTTTAGCTTCTTGATGAAGTTCACAGATATATTTGACTTGCTTTTTAAATTTTAAGGGATCATCAATTTTGGCATTTAACCAGTAACGAACGAGATGTGGTTGTAATGTCGCTTCTTTTTAAAAAACGCCCCACACTACGGGGGGAAATCTTTTCGACAATTCCTCTTTTTATGGCTTCATCCGCCAACTCTGAAGGTGTCCAATGGCTCACTGGTCTGTCTGATTTTTCACATTCTTCACAAGCGATCGCTACAATCTGGACTACTTGTTCGACCGTAAAGGATTTTGTTGTTCCAGGTCTTGGGCGATCGCTTAAAATTCCTTTGATCAAGACCATTAATGCTTTCTCCGTTACCTGTTGTTCTTCGGCGGCACTCAGTTTTTCTCTCTCCTCAAACCATCGCGATCGCCACTGACGCACTTGTACTCGGTCTAATTCTAATCTTCGACTAATCGAACTATTGCTCTCTCCTGATGCTGCGGCTAAGATTAGCTTGGCTCGTCTAACAAGGCGATAGGGGTTTGTTGTCCCTCTCACTATTTGTTGGAGTACTGTTTTCTGTAGGTTGGAGAGGTTAATTGGCAATGCTTTCATCATGGACATCAACTTCGAGATTCTTCCGTTAGTTTCATTGAAACACATTGTCGTGGCTAGTCACGAAAGTTTCTGTAAAAATCTGGTGGATTACTTTCGCCAAGCTGCACTAGTAAAAAACTAACTTTCACAAATAAATTTTCTCTAAGCTCAGTGTTGGTAATTCACTTATAATCTCTTCAACAGAATAACCTTGTAGATAATATTTTCTGAAAACCCTAGCCTTATTTTAGTTGTTAACATGAATGAACACGCAAGAAGAATTATTGGTTTGACAGGAGGTATCAGCACCGGAAAAACAACGGTTTCCCGTTATTTAACAACTGTTTGTCATATTCGAGTGTTGGATGCTGATATTTATGCTAGGGAAGCAGTTGAGGGAAACTCACCTATTTTACAAACGATTAAACAACGATATGGAACAGAAATTTGCTTAAAAAATGGGGAATTAGATCGGAAAAAATTAGGTAATATTATTTTTAATAATTCGAGAGAAAAAACATGGTTAGAAAGCCAAATTCATCCCTACGTAAGACAGAGATTTAAAGAAGATATATTCAAATATGAAGAGACAATTATAGTATTAGATATTCCCTTACTTTTTAAATCAAAATTAACCCATTTAGTCACAGAAATTTGGGTAGTTTATTGTTCTTATGAACAACAACTAGAACGACTAATGAGTAGAAATAATCTAACCAAACAAGAAGCGATCGCCCGTATAAAAAGTCAACTACCCCTTGAAGAGAAAATACAAAAAGCCGACCTTGTTCTAGATAATTCTTCTACAATAGAAGCTTTACATCAGCAAATTGAAAAAGCATTAAACATTCCTGAATATGGCACTACCCTTTATGATTAAGAAGTTCAAGAGATTCCTGCTAATCTCGCTATGACAATTAGCCATTATCAATTATCCATGAATTTACCTAATTCGATCACAATTTCCCGTTTAATAGGACTTCCTTTTCTTTTCTATTTCCTCACTACTCCTACCCCTTCTCATCGTTGGCTCAGCCTCGTTATTTTCCTCCTTGCTGCCTCAACAGACTGGGTAGATGGTTATTTAGCTAGAAAGTTAAATCAAGTGACTGAATTAGGCAAATTTCTCGACCCTTTAGTTGATAAATTATTGGTACTTGCACCCCTCTTAAGTTTGATTTCTCTGCAACAAGTTCCGGCCTGGGGAGTGTTCTTAATATTAGGCCGAGAAATAGCGATCGCCGGATGGCGTATTAACCCAAACTTAACCGGAAACACCACCATTCAAGGAGCAAATATTTGGGGAAAATTAAAAACAGTCAGCCAAATCACGGCGATCGCACTACTGATCGCCCCTTTGCCTCAACCTTGGGAAACTATCTCTATAACAGTTTTTTGGCTATCAGTCTTCTTAACTATACTTTCTGGAGTGATCTACCTACTGCCTAATTTTAGTAGTAACTGATAACTGATAAACTAGAAATGTTAAGAAATTGTAATCAAACATGACTAGGACAGGAACGGCGATCGCAAAACAAGACTACGATGTTATCGTTATCGGTTCGGGAATGGGGGGGTTAGTGACAGCTACCCAACTCGCAGCCAAAGGAGCGAAAGTATTGGTCTTAGAAAAGTATTTAATTCCTGGGGGAAGTGCCGCTTATTTTGAACGGGAAGGTTATCGCTTTGATGTAGGTGCATCGATGATTTTTGGTTTTGGCACAGAAGGAACCACTAACCTTTTAACCCGTGCTTTAGAGGGGGTTAATATGAGTATGGAAACCATCCCCGACCCTGTACAAATACATTACCATTTACCTAACAATTTAGAGCTAAAAGTACACAAAAATTATGGTAAATTTATCGAAGAATTAACGGCTAAGTTTCCTCATGAAAAGATAGGTATTCGTCGCTTTTATGACGAATGCTGGCAAGTTTTTAACTGCCTAAATGCCATGGAATTACTTTCCTTAGAAGAACCTAGATACCTGATGAGAGTATTTTTTCAGCACCCTTTTGCTTGTTTAGGGTTGGTGAAATACTTACCCCAAAATGCAGGAGATATTGCTCGTCGTTATATCAGTGATCCCGAACTACTAAAGTTCATTGATATGGAGTGTTATTGTTGGTCAGTGGTTCCGGCAGGAAAAACACCTATGATCAATGCAGGAATGGTGTTTTCAGATCGACATTATGGGGGTATAAATTATCCGAAAGGGGGTGTGGGAACTATTTCCGAAAAATTAGTCGAAGGTTTAGAAAAATTTGGTGGTGAAATTCAATATAAAGCCCGTGTTACTAACATTTTAATGGAACAGGGTAAAGCAGTGGGAGTTAGATTAGCCGATGGCAAAGAATATAGGGCAAAACGTATTGTTTCTAATGCCACTCGTTGGGATACATTTGAAAAATTATTGACCAACAATCCACTCCCTAAAAAGGAAGAAAAATGGCAACAACGTTATGAAAAATCCCCTAGTTTCTTAAGCTTACATTTAGGGGTTAAATCTGAAGTTTTACCCATAGGAACAGAATGCCATCATGTTCTTTTGGAAGAATGGGAGACTATGGAAGATGAACAAGGAACCATTTTTGTCTCAATTCCCACCCTACTCGATCCTAGTTTAGCCCCTCCTGGTCATCACATTATCCATACATTTACTCCCAGTTATATTAACGAATGGGAAGGACTATCTAAACAAGAATATTCTCAGAAAAAAGAAGCAGCAGCTAGTCATTTAATTAAACGCTTAGAAAAGATATTTCCTGGATTAGTTGATGGTTTAGACTATCAAGAAGTGGGAACACCACGCACTCATCGACGCTTTTTAGGGCGAAATGATGGTACTTATGGGCCTATTCCCAGTCGTAAGTTACCAGGGTTGCTAGGAATGCCTTTTAACCGCACCGTTATTCCTGGATTATACTGTGTAGGAGATAGTACCTTTCCAGGTCAAGGACTCAATGCTGTGGCCTTTTCTGGGTTTGCTTGCAGCCATCGCATCGCCGTTGATCTAGGAATATAAGTCTTAACACTTAATTGTTTATATTTCTTTGCACTTGTTTCCGTATATCCACCGTTGAAGAATACGGCGTTATTACTGATGATAAGTATATGTCGGTAACTTATCATCTTAGAATTAGATTGCGCTTTTTCTAAGTTAAAATGTAGATTGAACCCAAGGAGGAAAATACTGTTTTTTCTTGGAAGTTAGATAAAGGGATTGTAAATTTACATGAAACGATTAAATCATCTATATATCGGATGCTATGAGTACAATGTCAAATTCTTCTACAGATAATAACACAGAAAAATCTTTGATTAAGGCAATTGTTGCTCCCTCGGATTATGGTAGAACTTTAGACAAGATAACCCAGATACTTAGTAAAGAATTATTAGTTGATTTTTGTGCTATTATTATTATTTCTAATCATTCAAAATACTTTTATAACTTGATAAATTCCAAGGGAAAATATGCAACTATTTATGAAAGTAAACTATCAAAAATAATACAAACTCCTTGGGTACAAGAGATAAAAAATAATTCAAAGTTAAAATCAATTAGTGATTTAAGCAACAAAAAATACCAAAAGTTATCACTTTTCTTTGAGGATATTAAAGTTCAGTCCCTGTTGGGAGCAAGAACTGATTTTAAAGGAGAGACAAATGGGATTATTCTCTTAGGCAAATCAAATTCTTATCAGTGGAGTAGCCAAGATAAAACAAAGTTAAAAGAAGTTGTAAATATTGTTGGTATGGCTTGTCATCTAAGTCAAGTAGATGAAATTTTTGATGAAAAAAGTGTTACTAAAGATTCTTCTTTTTCTCTTAGTGATATTCCTCAACTTTTAGAAGAAAATCCAATCCTCAAACTGTGGTGGACAAGTACAAGAAAGCAATTAGAAAAACAGTTAGAATGGAATAGAAAAGTTATTTACAATATGATTACGATTATGAGCGATCAAACTCGTAATCCCTTGGCTATACTTAAGATGGGAATCACTGTTTTACTAACTAGAGAATTATCTCCAGAAGAGTTGGCTACAAGAATAGCCATGTTAGAAGATGCTTGGCATAAGCTTAACAATATTAATGAAAAAATATTACAACTGAAATATTTAAAATCTCAAGACCTTTGCTATAACTTAGTTCCTCTTAATTTAACTAAACTGCTGATAGATATTACTGACTCTTACCGAGAGAAATGGCAAGAAAATTGTAAAAATAATCTAACATTAAAGACAAACTTTAATATTGAACCTGAGGAACCACTGAGTACAGATGTTCAGCACTTGACCAATATTCTTGAAGAATTGTTAACAAATGCCAGTAAATTTTCGATTCCCAACTCTACTGTTACCCTAGAAGTTAACAAAGAAAATGACAATAATGACTCATTAATTATTATCACCTTATGTAATATAAGTGAGCACGGTTGTCGAAATAACATTAGCGAGTTTTTTGAACCTTTTTACCGAGAACAAATTGTTATAGATAGTGGTATTCCTGGTATTGGAGTGGGACTAAATATTGTTAAAGATTTAGTTAAACCCATCCAGGGTAAAATTAGTCTTGAATCTCTCCCCACAGAGAACCCTAAACATTGTAAAATTGTATGTAGATTGGTTCTTCCTCAATCATTATCCTCATCGTAATTTAAAGGTTGTATGCTCACAAAACGCGGTTCCTCTAAGTCACTACGATGGCAACATTCTCGATATTCTCCTCTTGGTCGTCAATGGGAAGTCTCCTTATTTACATTCCAATTTTTACTATTTATACTATGGGATAAATTTTTAAGAAAAAATAGTTCCAAACAAAGACAAAAACGAGCAAAATGGTTAGTCAAAAATTTGCTCCAACTAGGGCCAACATTTATTAAAATTGGTCAGTCTTTATCCACTCGTGCTGATTTAATTCCCTTAGAATATATTCAAGAATTAAGTCAACTGCAAGATAACGTTCCTCCTTTTAGTACCGACGAAGCGATCGCTGTCATTGAAGGAGAGTTGGGTAAACCTGTTTACGATTTATTTGACGACTTTGAAATCGAACCCTTAGCATCAGCAAGTTTAGGACAAGTCCATCGGGCAAAATTATATACAGGCAAAGAAGTTGTTGTCAAAGTGCAACGACCAGGGTTAGAAAAAATTTTTAATTTAGATTTTGAAGTTGTTCACCGTTTAATTCGTATTTTAACTCGATTTTTTAAGTCTTTTAAAAAGTATAATTTAGAGGCAGTTCATGAAGAATTTTTTGAAATTTTATTTAGAGAAATTGACTATGTTCACGAAGGTAAAAATGCTGAGAGATTTCGCACTAATTTTCGGGGATATTCACAAATAAAAGTACCTAAAATTCACTGGAAATATAGCACCAAGAAAATATTAACTTTGGAGTATTTACCTGGGATAAAAGTAGATGATAGAGCAGCATTAGAAGCGAATAATATTAATTTAGATAACATTATTAAACTGGGGATTTGTTCATATTTAAAGCAATTATTGATCGATGGATTTTTTCAGTCAGATCCTCACCCTGGGAACATGGCAGTTAGTCAACGGGGAGAACTGATTTTTTATGATTTTGGTACTATGGCTGAAGTTAAAACCTTTGCCAAGGATCAGATGATCCAAGTATTTTTTGCTGTCTTAAAAAAAGATACGGATACAGTGGTAGATAACTTGGTTTATATGGGTTTAATTGAACCTTTAAACGATATGACTCCTGTAAAAAGAATTGTTGCCTTTTTATTAGAGAATTTTCGGGAGAAACCAGTGGATGTTCGTGCTTTTGAACAAGTCAGTGATGAGGTGTATTCGATGTTCAAAAGCCAACCCTTTCGTTTACCCCCACAAATGACATTCATCCTGAAATCTTTGACAACATTAGATGGTATTGCCAGAGCATTAGATCCTCAGTATAATTTATTAGCAGCTAGTCAACCTTTTATCAAAAACTTGGCTTTAAGTGGTAGTGGGGGAAGTGTGGTGACAGTCATGGTGAGACAGGCCAAAGAGATGATTAAAAGTAGCTTAAATCAATCTGATCTCTCCGAGAGGTTTTTCAGAGGTTTCGAAGAAAGAATAGATAGAGGAGAGTTACAGTTTAGAGTTCGCTCTTTAGAAAATGAAAGAGTTTTAAAACGTATTAATTTAGGGATAAGAAGCTTAATATATGCTTGTTTAACCGGGTTTGTTTTATTATCAGCTTCTATACTAATGACAACGGTTTATACTAAGTTTGCTTTAATCTGTTTTGGTTTTGCCGGACTTTTTAGTTTATTTTTTTTAAAGTCTTTAATCTCTTTACTTTTGCAAGAAAAAGTTGATAAATTATTAGAGAAATAAAGTTGATGAGTGATTTATGAATGTACTTTCTATTCCAACTTGGATGGTTCATGTTTCCAGTGTCGTTGAGTGGACAGTGGCTATCTTATTCGTTTGGACTTATGCCCAAGTCAGTGCTAAATTATATTGGCGATCGCTGTCTTGGGGAATGTTACCAGGTTTAGTTAGTGCCATGTGTGCTTGTACCTGGCATTTCTTTGATAATCCAGCTTCTTTAGATTGGTTAGTGACCTTACAAGCGTCTTTAACTGTTATCGGCAACTGTACCCTTTGTTTAGCCGGTTGGTGGATTTTTCGCTCCTCTGCTTGCCAAAAAACTGATCACTGATAATATTGATATAATATCTGTAATAGTTCGCCAGAGATATCAAAGTTAAGGTATTCTCCCTGACAATCAATAGAAGAAAAAGGAATGACTTCCACAACACTGTTTGTATAGACAACTAATTCCAGAGATTTAACCCAGGAAGGACTCCATTGGTTTTCTATAACATTGATATTTTTTTGACGTAACCAGTTAATTAATTGCCATCGTCCAATACCGGGTAAGATACCAACCTCTAACCCTGGGGTGTACCATGTTCCCTCTTTCCATCCCCAAAGATTTCCCGTTGTTGTTTCCAACCAATTATCTTGTGAATTAACTAAAATTGCTTCTTGAAAACCTAGTTTTTTAGCTTTTTGTAAAGCTAAGTAAGCTCCTAAATAATTGCCAGTTTTGTGACCTTGTAAACTGCGTTGAAACAGGGAATCCTTAGCTAACCATCCTTTGACCCCTTGCTGCTGTAATTTAACTAAATTTTCGGGTAAAAAACGTCCTGTAATCCATTCTTTACCATCAGGAAAAATAGTTATTCTTAACACAGGGTAAGTCCCTATCAAATAGTTTGCCCCTTCAGCTATTTTTTGCCAATTCGGTAAACACCAAGCAAACTGTCGTAAACTGGTTTGAAGACGATGACAATGGGCTTTCCATTGGGTTAAAGGGTGGTCTAAAGACTGCTGATAAACCCGAAGTGTAGTAAAAACAGTTGCCCCATATTTTAAACCTGGATCATCAATAGATAGAGAAATTTTGTCTTCCGTAAATAGCTGACCATCATACCAATATTTCACTCTAGACCTTTATATACATTATCTAAAAAAATGCAAAATAAATTCAAAAAAATTAACGAAAATCGCTCTTGTAACGAAAGAATGCCTAATACAGACCATTAAACTGTTATAGGTAGGTAAACTAAGCCCACAACCTACCTGAAAAATAAAGTATCATGAAAATGGACAAAATGCAAATATGGCAAAATTTTGCCATAATCAGCAAAAATGAGTTGTTTCTTAACCATTCAAAAAAAGCAAGTATTGTTGAGTAAATAAAATCAATTTTTCAAACTCTATAAATTTAAGTTATAAAGAACAGAGATTATTTTGTTGCCTCAGAAAGAGAATTAAGACAAGGGACAGGAAACCTGCTTAAATAGTTAACAATAGGCCATTCTAACGAGTATGCAAACCGACGACGACCTCAGCGTAATTGACAGTGTAGATCAATTTGATGACCCCTTGGATCGCCTGGAAGCAGTAGATGTACAGGTTCCCAGTCCAGATCCAGAGGAAATGTTGCCAAAATTGAGTGATGAAGACCCATCACAGAGAATGCTGGCGGCGAGGGTCTTTTGTGAACTAGAAGACTCTAGAGCGATCGCCCCACTGGTGCAACTGCTAGATGATATTTGCCCCTTAGTACGGGTTAGTGCAGCTTATGCCTTGGGAAGAAATACCAGTCCTGAAGCAGTATCCGCCCTAATAGAGTTATTGGGAAGAGATTGGAATGGATACGTCCGTAAAGGGATTGTTTGGGCTTTGGGCAACGGCAGCGATCGCAGCAGTATTGCGCCCTTGATCCATGCTTTGAGAACCGATATTTCTGCCGTACGTCTTTGGGCAGCCAGTAGCCTAGCTCAAATCGCTAAACAAGAATACGAAGACGCGATCGCCGCCATGCCGCCTTTGATTGAAGGATTAAGGAGAGATTCCGTGGCGGCCATACGAGGAAACTGTGCTTGGGCCATCGGGCAACTCTGTCGAGAACTCCCATCAAACGTGGTTTATGCTACGGCGATCGATGCTCTAATCGAGGCATTGGTAGAAGATGAAGACTATAGCGTTAAAGAAGATGCCAAAAGTGCTTTATTGCGGCTTGGGGATACCAGGGGAATGCAGATGATCGAGGATCTTGAACTAGAAGGGCTAATTTAGTTATACAATGTAAACCCGATGAATTCTCTAACGCCTGAGTTTCCTTCTCACAGTTAACTTTAGTTTTGTTGAAAGTAAAAACTAATCTAGTTTATACTTAGTGAGGCTACATATTTGATATTGGAAAAAATATCTTATGAATAATTATTTTGAGAAATACCAAAAAATAAAAAATAAACTATCCTATCAATATCAAGGATATAACCCAGACTCCGCACTTCAAAATGTAGTATAAAAAAATACATAGTTTTAAAAAGTCCGAAAATCATACCTGGGCAAGAATATTTCTCTTTTCATTAAATTTTTAGGAAAAATAATCAAATTAAGAAGATTTATACTCATTGAAAACTTAGCAAGACTCAGCACAAACAAAGGAGAGTTTCCTCTTCTCATTTGATATCATTAGACTCTTATTCTTTTATTATTTTTGCTTTATCCAATTCAATTTATAGATAATATCTTTGACAAGATGCAGGTAATAAACTCAATATAAAACGCCTTTCTTCTGTTAAATTGACAATTTGTTTAACTCTGTTTAAAATCACATAATGAATACCTTGAAAACATTGAAATATCCACCTCAAAGTCGGACGCAATGTTACTTTCCCTACTTGATTATTTATTCCTTTTTTGACTCTTTTTAAACAATTTCTTAATTCTCTTTGCCCCAAGTTATAAATCAACAAACACAAAGACATTAAAAATAACATTGTTTCTATTCTTTCTGGTTTTTCAACGAAGAAACTATCAGTAAAAAATAAGGGATCTTTCAAAAATCGAAATCCTCTTTCCGTAGATTGCTGGTTTTTATAAGTTATCAGAATTTCACTAGCTTCTAATTTATTTTCCTCTACTAAGTTAGTTGCTAAAATAAATTTTCCTGCTTCTTTAGTCTTTCTACTTATCTCTTCATCTTTTTTGATGATCAGACTAATCATTTTATAAATCTTTTCCTTTTTTTTCGAGTAAGTTTCAATCAGTTCAACTTCTTTTATTTCCAACAATCTCAATTTTTTATTAATAGCTTTTAATTTATATCGAGCAGCTTGAGGATGTTCAAATTCTTCAGATTGTATTTCTTTAAGAAATTTTTGGGATTTCTTCTCTTCTTGGGAAAGTTGTTTTTCTAGTTTTTCCAAATCACTTTTCTGTCTTTTTTCACTCAAGACTATTAACCAAGTTTGCTTGATTCCACCATAAGTAACAATTTCTTCTTTCCAGGTATAACTTTCTAAATTTAGGTCACTTCTTTTTTCTTTATCTTCATCTTTTACTTCTTCCACCTCTATATTTTGCACTAATTTTTTTGCTTTTTTTATGGTCATTGGAACTCTCGTTATCCATTTTAAATGTTGGATTATTTGGAGATTTTCTTGACCATATAAAGCACTATCACAAACCATGATACTATCAAACTTTATTTGCTTTTTGAATTCTACTAAAACTTTTCCAAATACAGCTTTATCAGATTCATTTCCATCTCCTACTCTCACAAATAATGGAATATCTCCATCTTGGCTTGTTATTAAATCCAAGACACATTGTTTTAAGTCTGGTCTATGATCCCGAGAATATCCTTTCTTAATAAAAATTGGTCTTTCTTTAATAATTTTTTCTTCTTCCTGTTTCTCTTTATCTTCTTCCCTTTTATATTCTCCATCTAAATGAAATGATGTGGAATCTAAATGGGAGTATTTAAGGTCTATTTTAAATTTTTTAATTACTTCTAAAACTACTTCAATAAAAATATCATTTAGTCCATATTTATATAATTCATCCATTACTCTCCCAATTTTATCATCATTAAGGTAATCAGGTTTAATTCTTTCTCCTAACAATTTCTCAATGGCTTTATCTTGAAAAAACTGACTGAATAAATATAGAGGTCTTGAAACAAATCCTAGTCCATTGATTAAAATAGACTTAACTACTGTACCTGCTGAGATTTTTTCTCTAACATCTATTCCTAATTTATTATTAATTATTTTGACTATTCCTATTTCATCAATTAAACCAGCTACTATCCCTAAATGGTCTAAATTTTTAACTTGTATTTCTTCTAAATAAGACATTTTTCGCTCTTTTTTTACAGAGGAAACAACTTAAGCAATTATCCCACTTTTTTGTCTTCAAGAGCTTAAGCAATTATACTTAATTATTAACCCCAGGCTTGTAGTATTTAATGCTACTTTTTGAAGTGCGGAATCTGGGTTTTAACTCTTCTTTATGTCGATTACCTAAATTCAGAGGATCAATTATTAAAAATTACGGTTATTGTGGACAGAAGATTATTAGAAGAAATGCGGATTCTTCTGATGGTTTTTGGCAAATTAGACCCTCATTTTTCTTAGGATTTCCTGGATGTATAGACAGGGATACTATTTAGAACAGAAAAAACCCTGCTCAAAAAGCAGGGTTTTAAAAATCGTTTAACCTAAATATTAGTCAATATCAGGCATAGATAGTGCGGGTTCGCTCTCACGATCAATCCCTTTCTCAAATCCAGCAGCGGCCGCCCGCGCACGTCCAGCGTGCCATAAGTGACCAATGAGGAAGAAGAAACCGAGAGTAAAGTGAGAAGTCGCTAACCACGCACGGGGAGAAACGTAGTTAAAAGAGTTAACGTCGGTAATAACCCCACCCACAGAGTTCAAAGAACCTAAAGGAGCATGGGTCATGTATTCAGCAGCGCGGCGTACTTGCCAAGGCTGAATGTCGTTTCTTAACTTATCTAAATCTAAACCGTTAGGCCCACGTAAAGGCTCTAACCAAGGACCACGGAAGTCCCAGAAACGCATGGTTTCACCACCGAAGATAATTTCACCAGTGGGAGAACGCATTAAATATTTACCTAAACCGGTAGGACCTTGAGCAGAACCGATGTTAGCACCCATTCTTTGGTCACGAACCAAGAAGGTGAATGCTTGGGACTGAGAAGCTTCCATACCAGTAGGACCGAAGAATTCACTGGGATAAGCTGTGTTGTTGTACCAAACCATTACAGAAGCGATGAAACCCATTAAGGATAACGCGCCTAAACTGTAAGAAAGGTAAGCTTCACCAGACCAGACGAAAGCACGACGGGCCCAACCAAAAGGCTTGGTTAAGATGTGCCAAACACCACCGAAGATACAAATTAAGCCAACCCAAATATGGCCGCCAATAATATCTTCCATGTTGTCCACACCAACGATCCAACCTTCTCCCCCGAAAGGTGCTTTCAGCAGATAGCCGAAAATAATTGCGGGGTTCAAAGTAGGATTAGTAATCACACGCACATCTCCGCCACCAGGAGCCCAAGTGTCATAGACACCGCCAAAGAACATGGCTTTGAACACCAACAATAGCGCACCACCTCCTAAGAGAATGAGGTGATAACCAATAATGTTGGTCATTTGGTTCTTATCTTTCCAGTCATAACCGAAGAAACTGGAATACTCTTCTAAAGTTTCAGGACCTCTTAAGGCGTGGTAAATACCACCGAAACCAAGAACGGCAGAAGAGATTAAGTGTAATACTCCCGCAACGAAGAAGGGGAAGGTATTAATAACTTCACCAGCAGGGCCTACACCCCAACCGAGGGTAGCAATGTGGGGAAGAAGGATTAAGCCCTGTTCATACATGGGCCTTTCAGGGACAAAGTGGGCGGTTTCAAACAAAGTCATCGCACCGGCCCAGAATACGATTAAACCAGCGTGAGCGACGTGGGCGCCTAGAAGTTTACCGGAAAGGTTAATCAGACGAGCATTGCCTGACCACCAAGCGAAACCGCTAGATTCCAGATCACGACCAACGCCAGAGTTAGAGAGCGTTACCACGGGGCAGTACCTCCTCAGGGAATACAAAGTTTTGATGGGGTTGGTCTTGAGGAGCCATCCAAGCTCTCAGACCTTCGTTTAATAAAATGTTTTTGGTGTAGAATGTCTCGAACTCGGGGTCTTCTGCTGCCCGTAATTCTTGAGAGACAAAGTCATAAGCACGTAGGTTTAAGGCTAAACCAACGATACCAATGGCACTCATCCATAACCCTGTTACGGGTACGAATAACATGAAGAAGTGTAACCAACGTTTGTTGGAGAAAGCAATTCCGAAAATCTGAGACCAGAAACGGTTTGCAGTCACCATGGAGTAGGTTTCTTCTGCTTGAGTAGGTTCAAAAGCACGGAAAGTGTTAGCTTGTTCACCATCTTCAAATAGGGTATTTTCTACTGTTGCACCGTGAATAGCACAGAGTAATGCTCCACCTAATACACCTGCTACTCCCATCATGTGGAAGGGGTTAAGTGTCCAGTTGTGGAACCCTTGTAAGAAGAGAATGAAACGGAAAATTCCGGCTACTCCGAAGCTAGGACCAAAGAACCAGCTAGACTGTCCTAAAGGATACATCAGGAAAACACTGACGAATACTGCGATAGGAGCAGAGAAAGCGATGGCGTTGTAAGGACGAATACCCACTAGACGGGCGATTTCAAACTGACGTAACATGAAGCCAATCAGTCCGAAAGCTCCGTGAAGGGCAACGAATGACCATAAGCCACCGATTTGACACCAACGGGTGAAGTCTCCTTGTGCTTCAGGTCCCCAGAGGAACAGTAAGGAGTGTCCGAAGGCGTTAGCGGGTGAAGAAACAGCTACGGTTAAGAAGTTACATCCTTCTAGGTAAGAACTTGCTAAACCGTGGGTGTACCAGGAGGTAACAAAGGTGGTTCCTGTTAGCCAACCACCGAGGGCCATGTAGGCGCAGGGAAATAGTAATATCCCAGACCAACCAACGAATACGAAACGGTCGCGTTTTAACCAGTCATCGATGACATCAAACCATCCTCTTTCTGGTGCGCGTCCGACTGCAATAGTCATAGAATCCAATCCTCTTGCTTAACTGAAATCAATGGCAAGATTTCTTAACGTTTGTTTTATCTAGTTTAGGTCATATTGTCCCACTATTTTGATGTGAGACTAGACCCAGAGAACGCCTATCAGGTTGACTGTATGGGCGAAATCCGTAAGGTATGCCTAGATCCAAAACACCAACACCAGAATCTGAGTTAGGGGATCATTAACATTTCTTAAACTAGCACAACTTTCTGATTCTCGTGGGAGTAACCCCTAAGTTTCAGGCAGAGTGCCTTGTTGCTATCTTTAGACTATTATTAGCAAAAAATTTACAAATTGACACATCTCGTCTCATAATTTCTTAGAGATTTTGACCAGATTCAGAATCATCATATAGCTAGAATGTACTTCTGACAAGGGTTTTACCCTCTATGGCTAATTTATCCCCTTTGGCTAAAATAAAATTCATTCTAAAAATACAGTTTAATTCCCACCCTCAGTAGATGGATTTTTTCTATAGTATCTGAGAGTGTTAATCTAGGATTTTCTATGGTACTTTCTCGGAGCAATCAAAACCAACCAGTACAAGTGGCTAAAAATGTCCCTAAACTCTCAGAAGTGAAACGACTTGAAATCGAGCAGAAAAAAAATGTCATGCTCTTAGTTGAAAATATGATGGAGAGGGAAGAAGCCACATTTAAGATGGTTATTGATAGTCTTTACGACGTTGGCTCTCTTAATTTAATTAATAAAAAAAATCCTTTAAAATTTCTCAAGTCTCTACTAAGATTAGTTGTAAAACTAGCAAAAACTATTTTTCACTCTATTGCTTTTTATTGGGTGAAAAACAATACCCCTGAATTAATCACTAATTGGTTAATTGGTAAAATTATGATTTCTACTAAACCTAAAAAAAGACCTATGAAATCAAATAAAAAATTAGCAAAAAATGCTCAGCAGAAAAAAGTACAGAAAAAAAAGAAAGTAAAAAGAAATAAGCACTCTAAGAGGACTAAAAGCTCTGCCAAAGTTGTCCAATATTTTCCCAAGCTTTCAGAGGCTCAAAAACTAGAAATAGAACAGAAAAAAAATATCATGCTCTTACTTGAAAACCTAATGGAACGAGAGGAAGCAACCTTTAAGATGATTATTGATTGTCTTTATGATATGGGTTCCCTCAATTTAATCAATCAAAAAGTTTCTATGCGTCCTCTCAATCGAGTTACGAAATTAATTGCTAGATTATCTAAACCTAGTTTTCGAGCGATCGCCTTTTATTGGGTGAAAAAGAACACCCCTGAATTAATTACAGACTGGTTACTACGTAAGGTTAGATTCTAAGTAGAAAAGTCTTATAGTAAACCCCGAAACTCACGTTGATAAGCTCTATTATCTAGTCCATCTCCCTGATAGGCAATATCAGGGTTAACCGCTTGACTTAGGGCTTGAACCCTTTGGGAAGTGGCTGGGTGCGTACTTAAAAAAGCAGGGGGCGCTCCGCCACTTTGGAGCAATTTTTTCATAAAGGTAATCATACCAATGGGCGCATATCCAGCTTTTCTTAAGTTTTGTAAACCTATTCGATCCGCTTCTAGTTCAGCTTCTCGACTGCGAGGAAGATTAAAGCCTAGTTGTACCCCAATGTTAACAATATTATTTTCACTCAATCCAGTGGCCGACATTAACCCTTGAGAAATGGCAACATTCCGCATTTGCTTAATAGAATGACGTTGGGTAATATGGGCAATTTCATGACCAATAACACTGGCTAATTCTGCTTCATTTTCAGCCGCAGCAATTAACCCTGTATTCACATAGGCAAACCCCCCCATAGTAGCAAAGGCATTAATAGAATTATCTTGAAGAACTTGGAAAGTAAAAGGTAGATTCGGACGACTACTATTTTGTGCTAATCGTTGACCAATACGATCAACTCTTTGAGTTAAGGTTTGATTTCGAGAAATACGAAACTGCCCACTTCTGATTAACTCATCGTTGATTTGCCTTCCATATTTAACTTCTTGAGAGTCCGATAAATTGGATAATTGAATGACTTGTACCCCCTGATATATCCAATTTAGCCACGATTGACCATAACTCGGTTGTGGGGAAGTGATAATAATACTGCTACTGATCAAAATAGCTAGTAGGCCATAAATTAAACGACTACGATAAGGATGTTTCAACTTCATCTTCAATAATAGAGAATAACTTTAGTTTCTTCATTGATTTTCATTATAACCATAGTTTTTATTTTTTAAACTCTTCAGTTGTTACAGATAATAAATTGTCTATTGATTTCTCTTTATTTCTACTTATTTCCACTTATTTCCACTTATTTCTACTATTAAGTTAAGATGACGGAATAAATTTCCCTCAGATTTCTATTACCGTCATCTTCAAATTCTAAACATCCAATAAAGATTCAAATTCACAGCGTAAAGCTTCAATTTCTCCTACCCTAGCAACAATCACTGTGTCCAAATCACTGGGATTAAAATTATTTTGCCAATAACGTACTTGATCTTCATTTTTTAGCCAAAAATTAACAATACTTCCGACAACATCATCCCAATCCCAATCTGGGTTTTTAGGAATATTGTCAACAGATTCAATAAAGCTATCGAGGCTACATTGATAACTACCTAAATAGGCTGAGCCACGATTTTTATTCTGTTCAATTTGTTGTTGATAATTAAAAAAGGTTAAAACGGAAGCTGTACCGATAATGTCAAAAAAGTAGTTCATAATCTGTTTTGTTTTTTTATTTTTAACAGTTCTATTCACTAATAGAGATCCTAATAGTAAAGGGTTTGATTTAGCACTTAAACCTTATGAGTGCTAAACAAAAAAGGATTAATTTACAGAGCATGATAACCAATATCAATGGGGAAAACTGTTAATAATCAAGTTTTGATAATATTTCTTAATAATTTCTTAATTAAGAGACGAAAAGGCAAAAATAATAAGATCCTAAGTTTTTCGAGTTAAACGGCTGTGATTATTCATAATGGGGGTAGCAGATATTGTAGAAAATAGTCAATTAATTATCATGCCGGTTGCATTAGTAGAACAAAACTGGTTTCGTTGGGCAATTTCATTAATTTTAGGATTTCCCTTAATTATGATTATCTTAAATGAAATTATTGTCCGACTTCGCCAAGAAGAAAAACCATTAATAGCCACCATTATTATTTTTAGAAATTTGGTTTTTCCTTTGGTAGCTTTATTATTTTTATTTACAAGAGTTTTAGAAATACCAGAAGAAACTACTATTATTAGGTTGGTAAAAACTTTAGTGTGGATCGGCATGATTCATGCCATGCTTTCGGCATTTAAAGTCTTGATTTTTGATCAAGCAGTTTCAGGAAGTTGGCAAGAAAGGGTTCCAGATTTATTGTTGGACTTAATTCGCTTTTTTCTCGTTGCTTGTATTACTGCGGTTATTCTTTCTACCGTCTGGAAAATAGATTTAGGCGCACTTTTAACCGCTTTTGGGGTGGTTTCATTGGTGATTGGTTTAGCCTTGCAAGACACATTAAAAAATCTCTTTTCGGGTATTTTATTATTATTTGAACGTCCTTTTGCTTTGGGGGACTGGTTACAAGTAGGGGAGACGATAGGCAAAGTAATTAAGTAACTGCTCACCGCAACAAAAAAGTCTTATTGAAAAGCACTACAAACAACATCAGTTGAGTCAACAAAAATATAAGCCCTGTGATTTAGCGTAAAATTTAGGTTAATTTATTACGGCTATTTTAATGACTAACATTCCCAGAATCAAGTCTTTTAAAAACCTCAAATAAAAACAACAATATGAGAAAAAAAAAGAATAGTAAGATAGTTTTTTGTTAGCGGAGATTATCCGCTAACTTTGTTTATTTTTGTGCAGAGAGATAGGGCGATCAAGAAAAATCTATCCCCCATCGGCTCCGGAGCCTTTTACATCTCTAATCCTGGGGGACTCCGACCAGCTAATGACAATAATTCGCATAATTGGACAATGGCATTTTGCCCCTGTAATCTCATGGTCTCTAAAAAACTGAACATTTGGGTGACTAACTCTGCACCCCAGTCGCTTCTTGCTCCCCCACTTACTTTGCGGTGAATGACAATGGGACGTAAAGCTCTCTCAGTATCATTATTATCTGGTTTGACTTCAGGATAAGTTAGAAAGGTGAACCACTCTTCCCAATGACGTTTGAGACGGTTAATCAATCTTTGTGCATCATAAAGCCATCCTTTTTTGGGAGTTGCTTTAAAAATCTTTTGCAGTGAGTTCTCGACTTCTGTTCTTTTGGAGCCTAAGTCTTCAAGGGTTAAATTTCGACCATGATAATGACGATAATGGATACGGGCGGTTGCTAAAACTTGCTGTACATCGGCAGCAAATTCTCGATTCGCTTGAAAACGACTGGTTTTAAGGGACTCTAACTCTCGTTCTAAATTTGCCAGACATTTCTGTTTGGCCATCGCACTTTGTCTAAAGTAGGCACTATAGCAGTCACTGGTGAGGATGCCCTTAAAATCTGCTCCTAACAATTTCTCGACTTCTGCGGAGCTTCTAGTGGGAGCCAACATCAACACACAGACCTCATTTGATGTGGCTACCCAAACCCAATACTTGATGCCATCGATGCAATAACTGGTTTCGTCAACACATCGGATTCCTGGCTGCTGGATGTACTTTAACCACTGTTGGGTCAAGGGTTCTAAACTTTCTTGAAACCATTTGTGCATTTTGGCAAGGCTCCCTTGAGAAATGGGAATGCCAAAGACATACTCTATAAAATGTTCCTGTTTACGCCATGTAAGATTACCCCCATAGCCAAGCCAGCCCACGATGCTACTTAATCGCGCCCCATAACTGAATCCTTCTTTAACTCCCAATGGAACAGGAATGTAATCTGACCATCCACAACTAGGAAATTTATAGAATCCGCGACGATATTCCCTGATTTCTATGGGTTGGTCTACTACTTCAGCCACTTGCTGGACTTTTTCGGGAACTACTTCATCTCGTTCCACTGAACCCCCACAAACAGGACAGTTTTCTAGTTCTAAAGGGACTATCTTATCGGGCTGACCAAAACCATTACGGGTCTTCCCTGGGTGGTCATATTTTGGTCCGCGTTTAAATCCTTTTTTGCGTTTCTTTTTGTCAGAAGGCTTTTTTAGTTGGTCTGATGATGGGGGGACTGAACTGTTTTTTGAGTTACGGTTTTTTAGCTTATCTCTCTCTTCTTTCAATTTTTCAATTTCTTGCTGTTGTGTAGAGATTTGTTGTTGTTGCTGGTCAATCAGTCTTTGTTGAAGAGATAACTGTTGTTGTGCCTTGACTAGCCACTCAATCATGAAGACATTGTTCGCCAACTGTTCATCGGCGATAGCTCTAACTAGCTTTGAATCAATGGTAGCATTTGTGGTCATAACCCCCACTATACATAAAAATCCCCGATTTTACCTTTATGTTGTCAAGACAGATTCTTTATTGCGGTGAGCAATTACGTAATTAAGGTTAATTGGAGATCGGTTTATTTACAAACTCGTGATCAAGATAGTGTGGTGATCCCTAATTCAATTTTAGCCCAAGGAAACTTTACTAATTATAATCGTCCCACCCCCTTACACGTTGAAAGATTTTTATTTGGATTTTCCTATGATGATCCCCCTAATAAAGTGATTCGGGTACTAAAAGAAACTGCTTTACCCGGATTTCTCACAAATTAATTTGAAAGCCCAATCCAGAGATGAAAAATGATAATTTTTAGGACTAGTAGAAATTTTGAATATAGATGAATAAAAAAATTGACTTTGATTATCCAAAAATTGAGTTTAAGAGGGAATAATTATATTGACTTTTGATTTTATCCACGATAAATAAGACTAAATGAAAGTATCAGTCAGTCAACAACTTATGATAGATATTTTTTTAAAAAACAACTTATTCTACTTATCCAGTATTAGGAATAGTTTTAATTCTTTTGTTAGCAATAGACAAAATATCTTGATAAGGATAAGGATAAGGACAAGCACTAGCTATAGCGATAATAATTCTTCTACAACTAATCTTTATTCTGGCTCCCAACTTAAGAAGATTTAGACGTATTCTTCCCACAGTTGCTTTAGCCAATGAAGTTTTTTTTAAACAGTGTTGACGAAAAGCATTTATGAGAACATAAGCCCAGGAATGTATCCATAATCTTAGTTGATTACTTTGAAATGTTTGAGTTGAAGTTCTATCAGCTAACAAGTCTAATTGTTGTTCTTTAATCCGATTTTCCATCTCGCCTCTCGGACAGTATTTTTTTGTATAAAGTTTTGAGGGTGGAATTTTTGAAGCGGGCAAAGATGTCACCACATGGCGCATTTTTAAGCCATCACTTCCATAACAAACTTTTGTCACTACTCTTCTTTGACAACTCCATGACTTTTCTGTTTTATAACGAATAGAGCGATACCAAGTAGAAATTGGTACTAATTTTTTAACCCAGATTCCGCACTTCAAAAAGTAGCATTAAATACTACAAGCCTGGGGTTAATAATTAAGTATAATCGCTTAAGCTCTTGAAGACAAAAAAGTGGGATAATTGCTTAAGTTGTTTCCTCTGTAAAAAAAGAGCGAAAAATGTCTTATTTAGAAGAAATACAAGTTAAAAATTTAGACCATTTAGGGATAGTAGCTGGTTTAATTGATGAAATAGGAATAGTCAAAATAATTAATAATAAATTAGGAATAGATGTTAGAGAAAAAATCTCAGCAGGTACAGTAGTTAAGTCTATTTTAATCAATGGACTAGGATTTGTTTCAAGACCTCTATATTTATTCAGTCAGTTTTTTCAAGATAAAGCCATTGAGAAATTGTTAGGAGAAAGAATTAAACCTGATTACCTTAATGATGATAAAATTGGGAGAGTAATGGATGAATTATATAAATATGGACTAAATGATATTTTTATTGAAGTAGTTTTAGAAGTAATTAAAAAATTTAAAATAGACCTTAAATACTCCCATTTAGATTCCACATCATTTCATTTAGATGGAGAATATAAAAGGGAAGAAGATAAAGAGAAACAGGAAGAAGAAAAAATTATTAAAGAAAGACCAATTTTTATTAAGAAAGGATATTCTCGGGATCATAGACCAGACTTAAAACAATGTGTCTTGGATTTAATAACAAGCCAAGATGGAGATATTCCATTATTTGTGAGAGTAGGAGATGGAAATGAATCTGATAAAGCTGTATTTGGAAAAGTTTTAGTAGAATTCAAAAAGCAAATAAAGTTTGATAGTATCATGGTTTGTGATAGTGCTTTATATGGTCAAGAAAATCTCCAAATAATCCAACATTTAAAATGGATAACGAGAGTTCCAATGACCATAAAAAAGCAAAAGAATTAGTGCAAAATATAGAGGTGGAAGAAGTAAAAGATGAAGATAAAGAAAAAGAAGTGACCTAAATTTAGAAAGTTATACCTGGAAAGAAGAAATTGTTACTTATGGTGGAATCAAGCAAACTTGGTTAATAGTCTTGAGTGAAAAAAGACAGAAAAGTGATTTGGAAAAACTAGAAAAACAACTTTTCCAAGAAGAGAAGAAATCCCAAAAATTTCTTAAAGAAATACAATCTGAAGAATTTGAACATCCTCAAGCTGCTCGATATAAATTAAAAGCTATTAATAAAAAATTGAGATTGTTGGAAATAAAAGAAGTTGAACTGATTGAAACTTACTCGAAAAAAAAGGAAAAGATTTATAAAATGATTAGTCTGATCATCAAAAAAGATGAAGAGATAAGTAGAAAGACTAAAGAAGCAGGAAAATTTATTTTAGCAACTAACTTAGTAGAGGAAAATAAATTAGAAGCTAGTGAAATTCTGATAACTTATAAAAACCAGCAATCTACGGAAAGAGGATTTCGATTTTTGAAAGATCCCTTATTTTTTACTGATAGTTTCTTCGTTGAAAAACCAGAAAGAATAGAAACAATGTTATTTTTAATGTCTTTGTGTTTGTTGATTTATAACTTGGGGCAAAGAGAATTAAGAAATTGTTGAAAAAGAGTCAAAAAAGGAATAAATAATCAAGTAGGGAAAGTAACATTGCGTCCGACTTTGAGGTGGATATTTCAATGTTTTCAAGGTATTCATTATGTGATTTTAAACGGAGTCAAACAAATTGTCAATTTAACAGAAGAAAGGCGTTTTATATTGAGTTTATTACCTGCATCTTGTCAAAGATATTATCTATAAATTGAATTGGATAAAGCAAAAATAATAAAAGAATAAGAGTCTAATGATATCAAATGAGAAGAGGAAACTCTCCTTCGTTTGTGCTGAGTCTTGCTAAGTTTTCAATGAGTATAAATCTTCTTAATTTGATTATTTTTCCTAAAAATTTAATGAAAAGAGAAATATTCTTGCCCAGGTATGATTTTCGGACTTTTTAAAACTATGTATTTTTTTATACTACATTTTGAAGTGCGGAATCTGGGTTATAGATAATTATGAAACAATGTTGAATATTCGCAACGATTTTGTTATTCGTATTTGGTATGCGGCGAAACGATATCATTTAACTATTCCCTATCCTATTCAGACAGAATATCAAATGAATGTGGCAGAAATGCCCAAAGCAAACCCCATGCAGCAAGTAACAGAAGTAATGCGATCGCTACCGAATTTTGGTAATGTAGCTGCGGAAAGGTTTATTGAAGAAGAAAACGCCAGTAATATTCGCTATTATGCCCAAGGAGAATGGGTATTTGCAGAGGGAGAAAGGATTTTAGGATTATATTTAATTTTAAATGGTCATGCCACTATTTTAGTGAGAAATAATCAGGGAGAAAACCAAGAAATTGCCTGTTTAGGAAAAGGGGAATTTTTTGGGGAGAAAATTCTCCTCACAGGGGAATGTAGTGATGTTTCTGTCATCGCTTTAGATGACTTAGAAGTTGCGGTATTATCCCCCGAAGTCGTGGCTACTTTATTAGAACAAATGCCTAGACTATCTCAAGAGTTTAGTGAGTTATTAGAAACAAGAAGAAAAGAAGTCATCAAAGCAAAAAATAAAACTCAGGAATTTTAACCCCCCTATTTTGGGAGCTGGAAATTACGTTAAACTAGAATAGTTAAAAATTTTCACTAAAACCTTTAAACAAACAATGGATCTCACTGCTTTAAGAGAAAACTATACCCGTAACGGTTTAACTAGAGATGATTTAAAAACCGATCCCTTTAAACAGTTTGAAAAGTGGTTTCAAGAAGCCACAGAAGCAGAGTTACCAGAACCAAATGCTATGAGTTTAGCCACTGCTTCTGCTACTGGGGAACCCTCTATTAGAACAGTTCTGTTAAAATATTTTGATGAGGATGGATTTGTCTTTTTTACCAACTACGAAAGCAAAAAAGCGCAACAAATAGAAGAAAATCCTCACGTTGCTTTATTATTTTTGTGGCTTCCTTTAGAACGTCAAGTAAAAATCCAAGGAACTGCTACCAAAATTCCTACAGCAGAGTCCTTGAATTACTTTACCAGTCGTCCAAGAGGCAGTCAATTAGGGGCTTGGTGTTCGGCACAAAGTTCCGTTATTTCCTCACGAAAACTGTTAGAAATGAAGTTTGAAGAATTAAAGTATAAATTTCAACATGGGGAGATCCCTTTACCTTCTTTTTGGGGAGGATATCGAGTTAAACCGAAAAGGTTTGAATTTTGGCAAGGACGACCAAACCGTTTACACGATCGCTTCTCTTATACTTTAAAAGAGGAAACAACCTGGGAAATTGCTCGTTTAGCCCCCTAATTATCCATTGTTCATTGTGAATTCAGACCAAGCAGGATGGGCAAATAAAGAAGCAGCTACCCTTACCCCTCTTAGTTGATTTAAGAGGGGAAGATGGCCAACTGGCGCACTCATATCCCAAGTAAATTGATTAGGGTATTGAGTCCAATTATTATCATTTTTCCAGCCAATTTTTGGCCATAATTTAGTAAAGTCTTTCCCCACGGATAACCATAACTTTCGTTGTACAGAAAAGCCAAATTTTCCCTCTGAATGCAACCGCCATAAGTTATCAATGGTTTGTAAATCCGTTGTAGGAAACTGGTCTACTTCTGTAAAATAAACCCATTTACGCTGTACTGCCCCATGTCCAGCCAATTCACACAAGAGACGACGGGTGAGGGTATCTGCGTCTTGAAACTTTTGTTCAACTAATAATTGATTCAGGGGTTGATAATCGAGATTACGTTGAGAATTAAGAGGTATAATACCATCAGGAAAATGGGCTTTAATAAATTCTTCTGTAATGGGTTCTTTTAATGTATAAAGCTGCCCATAGACTTTACCTCGTACAATATCAACTTCATTAACATCCGATGTTTGTAGAAACTTCATTAATACTTGCCAACCTTCTTCTCTAAGTGCGATTAATTGGGGAATTAATTGAAGTTGGTCTTTTTGTTTCCCGTTAATAAACTTATCTGTCAGTTGGGAAAGATTTTCGTCTGTATTTTCGATTGTAGCGGTTTGCTGGTTAGTCATAAAACTATTCTGGGAAACTAACAGTAATGCTTTTTATTGTTTAGATCCATATTAGTTAGCTAACATAAATCTAAAGTTTTATCAAGACCACTGTGTAATAGGAAAAAAGGACAATGATCACTCATTGACCGCTACTAATATTATCTCAAAAAGAGGCTAACTTTAGAAGCCAAATCATCGATTAATTTAAGTCATGACCCAAAATTTCGGGTTCAGTAAGTTCGTCTGACATTTCTAAAACAGCGCGGATCACTGGTTTCATCAGAGAAGGATCTCCCTTTTCATCATCCTCAAAACGACAACGTTTTGCCCTTCTCGAAACTTGTTCCACAATACGATAACGGTTTGAAGCCGCACTCATCAAGCGATGGGCTCGCTCCACCATTTCACCAGAACTAACAGAAAAATCTCTAAGCATTGTCATTAATCACTCATAACCGCCTCCTTGACACTACCAAACGAGGGTAAAGAACAATGGAAGAGGAGGATAGGGAAAGATTAATATCTATGAGGCAGAAAGTGAAGGGCTCTCCCTTATTTATGGTGATCAGGAAATTTTACCTGATCGTAGGGTGGGTTAGGTGCGGATTTGATTTTGATAAAAACTTATGATGTTTTTATTCGCACCGTAACCCACCATTTTAAATATGTAGTCTGTTGTACTTTTTACACCACACTGTCGGGAGAGCCATCCTAAACAGCTAAAATCAGCAGAAAACTGGGAAAAAGCCATTTATACAGAAGCAGAATTTAATTTTATTAGAGGTGAATGGACTCCCAAAGATAAAGCAGCAAATGAAGCCAAAATCCAGGAAATTAGAGACTTAAACTAATTGGATCTGGTGGGTTACGGCGAGTTAACCTATCAATAATTACTATCAACTCCTAATTATCGCCTAACCCACCCTACGCAAAGGTTTAACGTTTAGCTGTAGGCCGATGCACTCCCCACCTTACTCGGTCAAACTATACATCAACTCTTGAACACTTGGGATGCAGCAGCAATACCAGCACCAGAAGTGGCTCCCTGATGACCTAACTTTTGTAATGTGGCTTCTAAAGCAGCGATCGCAGTTAACACATCTCGTTCACTGACAAACCCTAAATGGCCAATGCGGAAGATTTTCCCTTTGAGGTGATCTTGTCCACCAGCTAAGGCAATATCAAATTCTTTTTTCATGGTAGAACGAATAGCCTCTGCTTCAACCGTAGAAGGCATAACCGCAGTAACAGCGTAACTAGCCACTTCATCGGCAGCAAAGGGGGATAACCCTAAACCTTTAACCGCGGCACGGGTGGCTTGGGTTAAGCGTTGATGACGGGTAAACATGGCTTCTAACCCTTCTGCTTTCATCATCTCTAAAGCCACTTGTAACCCATACATGAGGTTGACTGGGGGAGTAAAAGGGGAACTACTTTTATCCGTTGCTTTTTTGTAAGCCCCTAAATCTAAATAAAACTTAGGTAAAGTAGCTGTTTCGTAGGCTTTCCAAGCTTTAGAACCAACAGCTACAAATCCTAGTCCGGGAGGGATCATATAGCCTTTTTGGGAGCCTGAGGCCACCATATCCAGTCCCCATTCATCCATTGGTACATTGACAGCACCTAAACTGGTGACAGCATCCACCATGATTAAGGCTTCTCCGTGTGCCTTAACATAGCTATTGATGGTTTGAAGGTCATTGAGAACCCCTGTAGAGGTCTCAGAATGGGTGATAATAACCGCTTTGATGCTTTTATCGGTATCGGCTTCTAACTTGGTTTTAAAGGCTTCTGGATCGAGGGGTTTACCCCATTCTGCGGTGATTTCTTCTACTTCTAAGCCAAAGGCACGGGAAATTTTTCCCCAACGTTCCCCGAACTTGCCGTTATTCCCCACTAAAACGCGATCGCCAGCACTCAAGAAATTGATAATTCCGGCTTCCATGGCCCCAGTACCACTGGCGGTTAACATGAGGACATCGTTTTGAGTCTGATGAAGCCATTTGAGGTTTTCGGTAATTTCCCCAATAATTTGGCTAAAATCTCCACTACGGTGTCCAATGGGATGTTTAGCCATTGCTAAAAGAACACTCTCAGGGACAGGGGTTGGCCCTGGAATCATCAGCATATGTTTATCTTGCATTCAGTCTTTACTCCTGCTTCTTTTTTCTCGATAGATCAGCCCCTGTTTTTTCCACAGAGATAGGTTGCTGCCAAGAATTAATTGACCTGTTCCTTTCCAGACTAAAAAAATCCTCGTCTCCTATGGGTTTTTTTAAGCATTAATTCAGATTTTGTGACTGGGGAGAGGTGATTATCCTATGAAGGATGAGAAGATAGCCAAGCAGCAATTTGTGGAGTTTGACTAATAATAGTTTTCAATGCCTCTAATTTAGGATAATTTTTAAATATATCTTTTGGGGGTTCATAGGGACCAAACGGTTCCTTAATGTAGAAAGATACTGAGTCATCGGTCCAATGGGAGGCATAGGGATCTAAAGTATCTAGCAGGTCAAATACAGCTAAATCTGCCCAAGTTATTGAATCAGTAATCAAAGATGATGAACTTTTGTTATTAGAAATTATTTGCTCAAAGGTGTCAAAATGTGATGGCAAAATAACTTTAAAAAATTCATCAAGTTTTTCTACTTTTTCTTGGTCAGAGCGCATAGTCATGACAAACTTTCCTTCTTTGGTTACTCGATCAACATAACAGCCATAAAATAAGTCTAATAAGTCTCGCCAAGCATCAACAACCATATCAGATAAACCAGCTTCAATGTCATTTGATGGGTACAAATCAGCTAATTTAGCAGCATAACGAGCCATGGCACAAGATTGGCCGATGATCTGATCGTCTACCATAAGCACTGGTAGTTGCTGAAAGGGCAGTTTTCCTCCATCTCTCATTGAAAGATATTCAGAAAAAGAAAGTCTTTGATCGCTAAAAGGTATTTGACCATAAACCAAAACAAGACGAGTTAGTTCGGCTCTACCTTTACCATCATTGAAATAAAATACAATAACATTTTTGCTCATTTCCTTCTCCTCTTTAGCAACGAAAAATTAATATAAAATTAATTAAATTAGCTTAATTTTACTGGCTCAAAGCCTTCAAAAAACTTTGCATACTAGCGAAAATTCCTCCTTTTTTCGGTTGAGGTTGATTGCTGTCATCTTCTTCCCCTTTTAAAGCATTATTAACTAAAATATCTAAGGCTTCTCCCATGGGTTTTTGCCCTTGTTCGGCAATTAATTCATAACCATCTTCTTTTTCTAAGAATACTAACCAAGGGGAGGGATAGGAACGTAATACCACCACATCGTCTAAAGGACGAAAATAATACACAGATTCTAATGTACTAATAAACCTGTCTCGTAGTTGACGGGCTGCGTAACCAATGCCCACAATAGAGACATCTTCTAATTGAGGAATTAGCAGAATAACGGGGCGATCGCCGGCTAACTCACACAATTTTTCCACCGTTTCTACTTCCACTGAAGAGGGACAAACTAATAAAAAGATTTCATCGGCTTCAGAAATTTTCCTTTCTATACCTGTTGCTCGACTGCCTAAGTCTGTTACCCGAAAAGGGGTTTCTCCCCAGTCTCTTCTGGCTAAGGCCGCGGCCCCAGTGTCGGGAAAAATAACTTTTAACCCTGATTGTTGCCCTTCAAATAAAGTGGTAAACTCTAGAGCCAATGCTTGAGCTTGTATGGCAATTTCTGGGATAACAATTTCTAAACAAATACGTCCAACTCCAGATTCTAGGGCAATTTTCGCTGCTTCTTTGGCTTGGGAAACTGCTTGTTCTAAACTGTTGGGAACTTCAACCATGATGGGGTTTTTCAATAATGGACAATGGATAATGGATAATGGATAATTGCCTCTTCCTAAAAGAGAAGAGGATTGAAAAAGAGGAAATAGTTGATTTTTTCTCCTTGGAAGGAAAGGTTTTCAATTGAATTAATTAAACCTGAGTGCGGAATTCGGAGTTAGGAGTTCCGAGTAGGGTTCAACGGCCGTTGCCCCCTACATTGTTAACGAAAGAATCAGTGTTTGAAACTTCTGATTTTGATGAGTTGTCTATAAATTTCCTTATATCGAACTCAAGTTAATTAATTATCAATTATCCATTGCTGAGAGGCGATCTCTACTCTTATTGTACAAGAGTGAGCGACAATGGAAAATAGATAGCTTGATAGTAAGAGTAAAATAAGATGATTATTGGTATTTTAGCGATCCTTTCTGCATCCGCAGCGGCCGGCATGAGAATTGCGTTACCTTTATTAATTGTGGGCTTGCTTCGTAGTGATTTATGGTCACAAGTTCCTTTACTTTCTGCCATTCCGCCTCCAGTTTTGATTGGAATTTTAACCAGTTGGTCTTTATTTGAGTTATTTGGTTCAAAAAAGTTATTAGGACAGAGAATTTTACAGATTATACAATTGATTTTTAGTCCTTTGGTGGGCGGTTTATTAGCGGTTACTGTGGTTAAAATAGCTAATTTAGAAATGAGTCCTTTATGGTTAATTGGAGTTATTGGGGGATTATTAGCTTTGGTTTTAAAATTAGTCCAAGTTGGGTGGTTTTTTCGCTTAAGAGGTTTACCTATATGGGTTATTTTTATTGAAGATATTATTTGTATTTTATTAGTTTTGTTTACTTTTGATGCCCCACAAAATGGGGGCTTAATTGCTTTGCTGTTGTTATGGATCGCTATCAGAAGTTCAACTGCTTGGCGCAAATGGTATCAGCAAAGTAGTCAAGTTTCTGATACTGATAACTGAATTTAACTTTATCTTCTTCCCTGGTTAAATAAAATCTTTTTAGATTCTTCTGTAATAGTTGCTCCCGTTTTCAAGTTTTTAGATATTTCATAAGCTTTTTGTACAGCCGGACGATTTTGTACAGCTTCAAACCATCTTTTAAGATTAGGAAAATATTCTAAGTTTTGCTGTTGTTGTTGATGGGGTACTATCCAAGGATAAACTGCCATATCGGCAATTGAATAATCCTTTGCGATATATTCCCTATCCTGTAAACATTTATCTAAAACCCCATAAAGTCGTTCCGTTTCTTTGATATATCTATTAATAGCGTAGGGTACTTTTTCTGGAGCATACTGACTAAAATGATGATTTTGACCTAACATGGGTCCCAGTCCTCCCATTTGCCAAAATAACCACTGCATAACCTCCATTTCCCCCCGTATATCTGTAGGTAAAAATTGGTTGATTTTCTTGGCTAAATATAATAGAATCGCCCCCGATTCAAAAATACTAATGGGTTCACCACCATCAACAGGTGAATGGTCAATAATAGCAGGAATACGATTATTAGGAGAAATTTTCAGAAAATCAGGATAAAATTGTTCTCCTTTGCCAATATTAACTAATTTAATATCATAGTTTAATTGAGCTTCTTCTAAAAAAATCGTGATTTTGTGGCCGTTGGGGGTTGTCCAATAGTAGAGATCAATCATAATTATTTATTGTCACAACACACCCGAAATTGTACCTCATTATGTAATAATTTAGGTAATAATTGTGCAAGCTTTACCAGATTTGTTTGATTATATAGCAATCACCGAATGATTCATGAGAACATCAAGATCCCCCCTTCAGTTCCCCCCTTAAGACCCCGTCGTTAACGACGGGGTTTGGGGGTTAGGGGGGATAAGTTTCAACATTAATTCTCACAACTGATAAATGATTGCTATAGTTATCAGAGTATCCTTGAATGGGTTGCAATGGATAAGGGTGCAGAAAGTGGAAGAACGAAAAATCTCCCTAACGTCCTAACCACAATGCGTATTGCTATAACTGGGTTCAGAAGAGGTTAACAAACATTAACCTCCCCAAAAAAGTCTTAGATTAGAGACTGTTTGTAAAGAAAAAATGATCCCCCTCAATCCCCCTTACTAAGGGGGACGTTTTATCATTTCCTCCTTTTAGTTCCCCCCTTAGTGATCCCCCCTTTAGTTCCCACCTTACAAAGGGGGGTAGTGGGGTAGTGGGGGGATCAAAAGAGTTAAGATTGACTTAACAAACACTCTTCTTAGACTTTAACCGTTATTAGCTTTATTTTGTTTCTTTTGAGCTAATTTACGCTTAAAAGATACACCAAATCCAACTACTTATATTTTCATGTAAACGTTTAGTTTTTAGCAAAAGTATAGACTGGTAATTTAGTTAGAGTCTATAGTAGATAATGAAGGAAACCTATAGTTATTAAAAAGATGGAAACCATAACCATTCCCAAAGGATTCAAAATAACTCCCCAACAATTTG
>Ga0064014_10015_pt1 | contig 116834 bp, 104 predicted proteins | sample CrowatWCoCulture_2_FD_61584 | JGI IMG/M metagenome (GOLD analysis project Ga0064014, IMG submission 61584) | Marine cyanobacteria communities from the University of California, Santa Cruz, USA, analyzing cyanobacterial DNA methylation -... | ecosystem: Host-associated > Microbial > Bacteria >...
TTTTGAGCGATAATATCTTAATGAGAACCCATACCTCTCCTGTACAGATACGCTACATGGAAACCCATGAACCTCCTATCCGTATTGTCGCCCCAGGTAGGGTTTATCGTCGGGATACAGTAGATGCTACCCATTCGGCGGTTTTCCATCAAGTGGAAATTTTGGCGGTGGATAAGGGGTTAACCTTTGCTGATCTCAAGGGAACCATTAAGGAATTTTTAACCCAAATGTTCGGGGAAGAATTACCAGTTAAGTTTCGCGCTAGTTATTTCCCGTTTACTGAACCCTCTGCTGAGGTTGATGTCCAATGGAAAGGGAAATGGTTAGAGGTGATGGGTTGTGGTATGGTCGATCCTAATGTCTTAAAAGCAGTGGGTTATGATCCTGAAGTTTATACAGGGTTTTGCTGCTGGTTTAGGGATCGAACGCTTTGCTATGGTATTACACCAAATTGACGATATTCGTCGTCTTTATAATAGCGATATGCGGTTTTTAAGTCAGTTTTAAAGAGATTCCTCGTTCCTCGGAATGACAATTATCCATTATCCATTGTCCATTATCCATTTTTGGGTAGTTTCGTGACGATAACTAAACATATCTTGTAAACGAAAATCAACCCACCAACCGATTAAAATTTCTACAATTCTACCCCCAGGAATTTCGTATTTAATTTCGTCGGTTAGTTCTGTTTGACCATTTTTTGAGGTAAACTTATGACGGTGTTCCCAAGATTGTAAGGGTCCAATTTCTTGGATATCCACGAATAAATAGGGTTTATTACACTCAGTATGACGAGCTAACCAACGAATAGGAATAAACCCTAACATTAGTTGAAATTCTGTTATTGCGCCAATATCCAACCCTCCTTCTCTTTTAATAACTTTAACCGGTTGCCAAGGAGGAGTTAATATGTCTAAAATATCAAGACGTTCGTGGAATTCCCAAACTTTTTCTATCGGCGCATCAATCAAAGTCGTCTTTTTAAATGTTAACATTTTGAGTTCGGAGTTCGGAGTTGAAAATTAAAAGCTGATATAGTGCATTAATTCTGATATTATTATACCATTTAATTGTAATCTTTTTTGTAAATCAACTAAATTTTTATATTTACCTTTTTCTTGGCGATCGCTGATTATTTCTTGTTTTATTTCTTCAGAAATATTAGGAACTATCCCTAAATCTTCTAAAGCTGCTGTGTTAATATTTATTTTCTTAAAAGTTACTAAACTTTCGGGATCATAATAAGAAAAAGCTAAAATAGAGGCGAAAGGTTTAAGACGAGATAAGGGAATATTTAAGGAAGCAGCCATATCCTCTATGGATAAAATTTCTACCCCTGTTTGTATTAACTCTACTAAATTTCTCGCTTGATGAATAGAAATTCCAGGTAATCTTAATAAGTCGTCAATAGTAGCATGAGTAACATCAATTTTTATTCCTAATTCTACTGCGATCGCAATTTCCTCTAAAGACTGAAAACGATAATAAGGATCGTTTTCTATTTGTTGACGGATTTTTCTTTTACGGGGGTTTAGTTGTTTAGAAAATGAAGAAAACATAGTTTTTAACAAAGCAAGACTTCAACAATATACAAGGAACAACTAAATAAATGATAACTGATGGCTGAAACTAATTAATTTTATCCAAAAGTTTACGGCGTTTTTGTTCAAATTCATAGTCAGAAACTAGCCCCTTCTTCTCTTAGTTTATCTAATTCTCGTAAACCTTCAGAAATAACATTTACTTGTAGAGGTTCTAGTTTTTTTGTATGTACTTTATAAGGATTACTAGGAGTTAAACCATTAAATTGATCATTAAATTGTTCTTCTCCTTGGACAAAATACCAAACTGCATCGATCGCACAAGCAATACTGGGTATAGGGGTATTCCACAATAGTAAATAAATTACACCCCAAACAGGTTGGCCAAGATAAAACTTATGTACACCAGCGATGGGCCAGGGGACAATAGTAGATAGTAAAGCGACAATAATGGCCACTTTACGGCTTTTCGGATTACTAAATAGCTTTTCCAACTTTTCCATTGGGGTTAAGCGTAAGGGTAAATAAGACCAGTGTACTGTAAAAGACGGTTTTCAGCAGGGAGGGTTCCTCGTAATTTTGGGTTAAACTTACTGATGATACGGTAAACCGTAGTTTTCAATCTCTTTCAAGTCTATTATAATTATATGAGTCTAGCTTATAGTAGATACTCACGAATAGCATAGGAAAAATAATCATGGGATTTTTTGATTCAGAAGTGGTTCAAGAGGAAGCCAAAAAATTGTTTGAGGATTATCAATCTTTGATACAATTGGGCGGAGAATACGGTAAATTTGACCGTGAGGGTAAAAAGATTTTCATTGATCAAATGGAAGCACTCATGGATCGTTATAAAATCTTTATGAAAAGGTTTGAATTATCAGAAGATTTTATGGCACAAATGACCGTGGAACAATTAAAAACCCAGTTAGGCCAGTTTTGTATGACCCCCCAACAAATGTTTGATCAAATGAATATGACATTAGAAAGAATGAAATCTGAAATTGAAAATTAATGTTCAATTTATCCTTAAATAAAAGCTCACTTTAAATATAAAGCATCAATATAGCAGAAGTAGGTTGGGTTGAGGAACAAAAACCAACAAGAAAACGTCATAGTCCACTATTATTGGTGGTTTACGACTGATTGTTATTTTCTTGTGATAACCTAAACCATAACTGTCTAACCCACCCTACTACTAACTTGAACTGGATAAGATTATGTATAACTTTGCTATTATTGGTGGAGGTATCGTCGGACTTTCTACAGCAATGATGTTGGGGGAGAAGTTTCCTCATGCGTCGTTAGCAGTCATTGAAAAGGAAAGGGAAGTAGCTTATCATCAAACAGGCCATAATAGTGGGGTAATACATTCTGGAATCTATTATAAACCAGGAAGTTTTAAAGCAAAGTTTACCCGTGCCGGAAGTCAATCAATGGTAGAATTTTGTCAAAAACATGATCTACCTCACGAAGTCTGTGGTAAGGTAATTGTTGCGACCAAAGAAAAAGAGTTACCCTTATTGGATAATCTCTATAAAAGGGGTTTAGAAAATGGTTTAAAAGTTAAGAAAATATTCCCCGAAGAAGTAAAAGAAAAAGAACCTTATGTTAACTGTTTAGCAGGAATTTATGTTCCCACATCTGGTATTGCTGACTATAAAAAAGTCTGTCAGAAGTATGCAGAAATAATTGAAAAACAAGGGGGAGAAATCAAACTAAATACTAAGGTTTTGCAGATTAATAATGGTGACAATTATAAGTTATTAGAAACCAGTCACGGGGAAATTAAAGCTAAATTTATTATAAATTGTGGGGGGTTGTATAGCGATCGCCTCGCGCAACTGGATAAGGTGAACCCCCAGGCCAAAATCGTTCCCTTTCGAGGCGAATACTACCAATTAACCCCCGAAAAACGTTATTTGGTCAAAAGTCTCATTTATCCCGTTCCTAACCCTGAATTCCCCTTTTTGGGGGTGCATTTCACCAAGATGGTAGACGGGAGTATTCACGCCGGTCCCAATGCAGTGTTAAGCTTAAAACGGGAAGGCTATAAAAAGACAGATTTTGATCTCAAAGAGTTAGCTGAAGTGATGGCTTATCCTGGGTTTTGGCGACTGGCAGCCAAACACGCCGATGAAGGGATCAAGGAAATTATTCGCTCCTTTAGCAAAGCAGCTTTCGTCAACAGTTTACAACAATTAATTCCCGATGTCACTGGTGATGATGTTATTCCCTGTGAGGCAGGGGTGAGGGCGCAAGCGTTAAAAATGGATGGTAAGTTAGTAGAAGACTTCTTAATTGTCCAAGATCAACAAGCTCTGCACGTTTGTAATGCACCTTCTCCAGCAGCTACTGCATCTTTAGAAATTGGCAAGCATATCGTAGCACAAATTCCTGCAACCGTAGGGGCTTAGCATTTTTAAAACAAAAATCGGTAATCTTCTCTTATTGGTTATAATTCAAGCGAGAAAATCTTAGACTAAGTTTGCATGAAATTACCAGATCAACGATGGTACATTGCCTCTCCTAACCCAGATCAAGTCAAAAAATTGGTAGCAGAAACGGGACTATCCCCTTTACTTGCTCAGGTGATCTTAAATCGAGGTATCGATAGTCCCCAGTTAGCTCAAGTTTATATTAACCCCGAGACGGAAAACTTGCCCGATCCTTTAACAGAATTTCCCGATTTATTTCCCAGTATTGAACTGTTAAAAGAAGCCATTGAAACAGGGAAAAAAATTGCTATTTGTGGGGACTATGACGCTGACGGAATGACTAGCACTTCTCTATTATTACGAGCTTTCAATCATTTCGGAGGGGACGCTTATTATGAAATTCCTAGTCGTATGAAAGATGGCTATGGGATTAACGAAAGAATTGTGGAAAAGTTTGCTGAAGAGGGAGTAGGGGTTGTCTTAACCGTTGATAATGGCATTTCTGCTTATAATCCCATTAAGTTAGCTGTAGAATTAGGGTTAACAGTTATTATTACTGATCATCATGATTTACCAGAAAAGTTACCCCCTGCTGATGCTATTTTAAACCCCAAATTATTACCGATTCAATCCCCTTATCGGGGTTTAGCTGGTGTGGGAGTTGCTTATATTTTAGCGGTAACTCTTGCTGAAGCATTACAGAAAAGTGATGGAATTATTGATTCTTTATTAGAATTATTTACCTTGGGAACAATTGCAGATTTAGCTCCCTTAGTCGGGGTTAATCGTCGTTGGTTAAAAAAGGGATTAAAACAGTTACCAAATTCACAGTTAGCAGGAATTCAAGCCTTAATGCAAGTAGCAGGGGTTAGTGAAGAACAAAAACAGTTAAAACCCGATGATATTGGTTTTAAATTGGGACCAAGAATTAATGCAGTGGGACGAATTGGTGATCCAGAAACTGCTATTGAATTATTAATAACCGATGACCCAGCAATAGCTTTAGAAAGGGCTATGCAATGCGAACAAATCAATAGTCAAAGAAAAAGTCTGTGTGAAGAAATAGAACAGGAAGCAATACATTTAATCAGAACAACTCCTATTGATTACAAAAGAGATAGGGTTTTAGTTGTTGTTCATCCTCAATGGCATCACGGAGTTATTGGTATCGTTGCTTCTCGTTTGGTTGAACGTTACGGAGTTCCTGTTTTTATTGGTACTTATGAAGAAGCAGATTACAGTAAAATTAGGGGTTCAGCTAGAGGTATTGAAGAATTTAATATCTTTGAATCCTTAGTGTATTGTTATGATTTATTGGGAAAATACGGGGGACATAAAGCGGCAGGGGGATTCGGTTTAGGGAGTGATAATTTAATTGCTTTTCAGGAAAGATTGAGTCAATTTGCCCATCAATTACTAGAACCCCATCACCTTAAACCTTTAGTAAAAATCGATGGACAAGCAGATTTTAAACAGTTAAAAACTCAGTTATATGAGAATATCGATAGTTTACAACCTTGGGGTATACAAAATGCCTTTCCTGTGTTTTGGACTCCGAATGTAAAAATATTGGAACAAAGAACCGTGGGGAAAAATCATCTAAAGTTAGTATTAGGTCAAGATGATGGTCAAGAAATAAAAGCGATCGCCTGGCGGTTTGGTTCCTACTTTCCTCTACCAAAATGCTTAGATATTGCCTATAAGTTAACAGAGAATAACTGGAACGGTGCTGTTAATATAGAATTAGAAATAGTCGGGGTCCGTTTACCTGCTGGTGCAACAATCAAACCTCACAACAGTTTCACTTATCAAGGGAAAGATTATATTTGTTATTATTCAGAAAAAGAACAAGAACTAAAAATAAAAAATTCTCAGGGTAAAGTGTTAGCCATTCGCAAAGGACAAAGAAAAGGACTATTAGGAATAAATCGCCAAGAAGCTCAAGAAATAGATGTCACTAAAAAGCCTTACTATGATATAATAAGAGCGGCAATGAATAGCTTAAATCTAACAAAATAATCATGAAATTAATTAATTTTAAACTATTTTATCTAGCTATATTTAAAAGCCTAATTGTATTAGGGATAGGTGGATGTTTTTCTCCTTTGAACTCTTCTAATAATCAGAGCCTTGAACCAACAATAAGTCAAAGCAGTCAAGCATCACCAAGCCAACAAAATATCACACAAGTTATTCTCACAGAGGGGTTAGAAAACCCTTGGGGTATGGACTGGTTACCCAATGGTGATATACTCGTCACAGAACGCCCTGGAAGACTCCGTATTATCAAAAACCGTAAATTAGAACCCCAACCCATTCAAGGGGTTCCAGAAGTCTTGTCCGTGGGGCAAGGAGGGTTGTTAGACATAGCGGTACACCCCAATTTTAGCGAAAATAGTTACATCTATTTAACATATAGTTCGGGGACTCGCAGAAAAAACCAAACCAGAATAGCCCGTGCTATGTTAGAGGGGAATCAACTAAAAGATGTTAAAGTCATTTTTGAGGTGTCCCCGACGAAGAGAGGAGGACAACTTTTCGGCTCTCGTTTACAGTGGTTAAATGATGGAACTCTGTTAGCCTCTATTGGAGACGGAGGGAACCCACCCTTAAAAATAGATGGTGAATTGATTCGCAAACAAGCGCAAAAGCTAGACAGTTATTTAGGTAAAATTATACGCATCAACGACGATGGTAGCATTCCTGAGAATAATCCTTTTCTAGACCAGGAAAATGCTAACCCTGCAATTTGGAGTTATGGTCATCGTAACATACAAGGTTTGACCATTGATAAGAAGACAGGTCAAATATGGTCAACGGAACACGGTTCGAGGGGTGGAGACGAACTCAACAAGGTTGTAGCAGGAGAAAACTACGGTTGGCCAGTGGTGACTCATAGTCAGGAATATACGGGGGGTGAGATATCTGATAAGCGATCGCTTCCGGGTATGGTTGATCCCTTGGTGGTTTGGACTCCTGCCATCGCACCTTCGGGACTAACTTTTTATGATGGGGATAAGTTTATGGACTGGAAAGGGGACTTATTTGCAGGGGGTTTAGTGGCCAGGGAAGTGATTCATATTGACTTAAATGATGCTGGGGAAATTGTAGCAAAATATCCCATAAAATTTGAACAACGGGTTAGGGATGTTAAACAAGGTCCTGATGGGTTCATTTATGTTTTCACGGATGATAGTAACGGGAAATTAATTCGTCTGGAACCCACTAAGTAGGCCATATCTTTAATTTTTATAAAATTATAACAACACACGGGATGTTCAAAACGCCTGTTTTTAAACAGGTGATGTAGAACCACTCGGCATCGCAGCGCATTCCCTTGCGCCCTAAGACGGCGCGGGGTCGCTGCTCATTTTTAAATGCCGTGAATATGGTATAATAAAGTTAGTCAGTACAAGACTTAAAGACCTACCGGGGGACTCTCGGAAAGTACACGCCCAACACCTGAATTGGCAGGGTTTAAGGAAATATCACTACGCCCTTTGAGGCAAACGTGGTGAGCCTGGGAACTTGTGAAAACAAGATAATAACCATCCCGACAGGGATTCGTTATGAATCTCCTGCGCTTCAGCCAGGAGAGCGTCAAGAACTAATGTTGATATTATAGGGTTCAAAGGCAGTTAAACCCCACAAAAATCTGTAGTAGGGGTTAACGGCTGTTAACCCCCACTTTTTGAAATTGGTATAGCGTTTCTTGGACTCATGAGGTACACCCTGCCCTCCTGTAGATACGTTGCATGCAACGTATCTACAAAAAACTATGTACCTCACGAGTATGAGAAGTGCTATATAAAACAAATAGCAAAATAGTGGAGACCTTCACTATCAACAAAGATGGTGATGCCATTGTTGCACAATAGGGGAAGGGGGAATGTACCATCTTGTCTCGCCTAAATGTATCAGTCTATACCATAACATTATCAACAAAGTGATTCCTCTAACTATGATGATTTTGTGCAAATATATAGTCTTTCAGATAAATTTGATATTGTTATAATGGAATTTCAACAAAATCTTGAGCTTGTTAGCTTAGTTCAACATACAAAAGAATAAAATACCAATTTTTACTATTTGAGGAGTATTATTATTATGTCTAATAGACAGACTTTTCTGACAATTTATTTTGTAGGAACAGGACTAACCCTTTTCTGTGGTCTTCTCTTAATTTATCAAGTTTCATTCATTGCTCCTAAATTTTTGTTAGTTTTGGGAACTACTCATGTATTAGGTTTATTTTTCTTGACTGTATTTCGTGACGAAAAATCAAAGAGAAAAATTGAAGACGGTAATTTTATTCAGACAGCAGGTTACTTACATACATTAATTGCCTTTATTGTAGCTGTTGGTTTAGTAGGAGATAATATTGCTAATCTTAATAACTTACTATCACCTCTAAGTAGTGCTTTAATCACCAGTTTATTAGGGTGGTGGTTAGGAGGATTTATTTCTTCTCAAGGTGAGCATGAAGAAGATTCTCTTAAGAAAGAAATTGCTAATTCTGTTGCCGAAGCTGTTGCTGAAACATTAGACAGAGAATTAAAACAATACACTAAAGGTATTTCTAAAAGTTTTGCAAAACTTAATAAAGAGTCTCAATCATTAGCCCCAACTATTGAGTCTTTAAATACTACAATAGAAAATCAAAAAAACCATTATCAGAAAGTCTTCAAGGAATAAGTAATGTATTAGATAGTCAACAACAACCATTATCAAATGCCTTTCAAAGAATTAATAGTGTTCTCAGTGAGCAAACAACATTATTAAAAGATGATGCAAGTGATTGGTCTAACAGCTTAAGACTAATTAAAACAAATTTAGATAACTTTTCTCGAAATACTGGAAATGCCTCTAATAGCATGAAGAAAACAGCAGAAAAAGCAAATGAAGTTAGTAAATATCTTGAAGAGACACACACAGTCTGGCAGGAACTAAAAGAACTGAAAAAATATATTCAACGAGTCACCCAATAGAACATTAAAATCATGAAAATTAGTCAACTTAAGTACGCTGAATTATTTACCTTACTTGCCTTTATTTTTCTGCTCATTATCTTTTCAATTCAAGGAAGTTTGACTGAGGAAAATGCCCTAGCTAAGGAAAATCCACAAGAGTTAAAAGAGGAGATTGCTAAATTAACCAAAGAAAATGATGAACTGACTGCAAAATTAGAGGAAAGGGAAAACGAGTTTCCTCCCAATATTATTATTGAAGGAGCAGGAAAATATGCTTTTCCTTCTGGAAGTGGAGGACTAACAACAAATTTAAAAAACTTTATTGCTACTGATTTGGCAAAGAAAATTGAAGAAAATTTTAATAAATATGACATAGATACAGTAGTAGTTGTCGGTCATACTGATGGTCAATCTGTTGGTAATCGTGTTAGTAATTTAGATAAGACACTAGAAAAATCTGCTACAGGTAATTTACCAATTTTCAAACTTACTCCAGGTTCTAATGCCGATTTAGGGCTAATAAGAGCTTTAGCAGTAGTTAAAGAGTTACAGAGAATTTTTGCAGACAATAATCCTGTGGAAACATTGGATGCTCAAAAGAGTTTTAGAGCTTATTCTGCCGGTCAGTTAACCCTTCCAAATGGAACATTTGCCGAACCCAACCCTAAACCCGATGCTCAACGTCGTCGCATTGAAATCAGGTTTACCAAAACTAGAAAAACCACCACAGCAGAATAAGCTTAAATTAAATACTGATGGTTAAAACCATCATCTCGCTCCACCAGCCGGTTCCGTTAAAACGGACTGGCTATCTCTCGCTCGAAGGAGTTTCAGGTATAGTTTAATTTATTGTTTATTTTGAAACTAACTTGAGGGTTCGGACTCTGGACATGAGATCCCTGAAAGACAGTCAGGGGAAAACGTCACAAAAAAATCAACAACATATTTTCCAAGCAATTTTCTGATAAACTGTAAATCTTAGATAGATACTGATTAAAAAATTATGGCACAACGTACTCGATTAGGAGATTTACTTGGACCCCTTAATTCCGAATATGGAAAAGTTGTCCCTGGATGGGGAACTACCCCTTTAATGGGAGTTTTCATGGGCTTATTCTTCGTATTCCTGTTAATTATCCTGCAAATTTACAACTCTTCTCTTATTCTCGATGGATTTACTGTAACTTGGGGAGGTTAAGCCCTAAGTTGCTCATCAATAATTAACGGTGGTAAAGGTTTCGTAAAATTGTAGCCAATATATCACCGTTATCCTCAGTTATATGTTCCCCGATTTTTCGGGGTTTTTTTGTCAATGATAACTCTCCCCAGTCTCCCCAGTCTCCCAGTCTCCCAGTCTCCCCATCTCCCAGTCTCCCCACACTTCCCATCTCCCAGTCTCCCCACACTTCCCACACTCCCCACTAGACTCCTATTGCGATAGACTGATAAGGAAAGATTAGGAGTAACTTATGAATGTCTTTGGCATTGGACTGCCGGAAATGGGCTTAATTTTAGTGATTGCCTTATTGGTATTTGGACCGAAAAAACTCCCCGAAATAGGGCGAAGTCTCGGTAAAGCGGTTCGTGGTTTCCAAGATGCGTCTAAAGAGTTTGAAAATGAGTTTAAACGAGAGGCCCAACAACTTGAAGAATCTGTCACCATGAAAGCAGAACTAGAAGAAAACAAAATGGCTAATCCTACGCCAATGGACAACAATCAGACCAAGATGAACACCCAAACCTCAGAGACATTATAAAATCTTCTGATAGTTATGCAACCCAACTCTGTTTAAAAACGATATAATCGAGTTCAAAATATCTGTCAATGGTTAACAAGTCTTAATGATTAACCATTTTGACAAACAAAATGGCAATTTTAACGCTTTCAGTGGTTTGATGAAGGAAATATGGAAGGAGGTTCTAGATGAGTCAACAAACACCCTATGAAAAGCTTGGTGTCACCGAAACAGCCTCTTTTGAGGAGATCCAAGCAGCTAAAACCCGTTTAACACAACAATATAGTAACGACGTGAAAACCGTTGAAGATATCGAGGCGGCCTACGATTCGATTATCATGGAACGGTTGAAACTGCGTCAAGAAGGTAGAATTAAGGTCCCCGATCGCATTCGTTTTGCGGAACGCCAGCGAGAAACCCCCCCAACCCCTCCCCCCCTATCTTTGGATAATTCTCCTTCCTGGTTACAGCAGTTCATTGATACCCCCTCTTCTCAGGATATTCTTTGGCCAACGGGCATTTTCCTGGCTTTAGCTTTATTCGTGGCCTTTTCTAGTGCCAATTCTTCTTCAATTTCTGTATTCTTGGCCTTAGGGGTTTTTGCTAATATTTATTTTCTCAATCGCAAGGAAAATAAATTCGGTCGCGCCTTATTAATCACCTTAGCAGGATTATTTATCGGGGTTGGTTTAGGATGGGGTATCGCCCAAATATTACAAGGGGCAAATATTTCCGCCGAAATGAGTCAATCTTTCATTGGCATGGCCATCTTTTTTATCTTTTGGCTAAGTAGTAGCTTTTTACGTTAACTTTTGTGAATCAATTTTTAGATAATATCGATCGCCTGTTTTCGAGTCTGGTAAGTCTTATTGAACAGGTACTTTTTTTAGAAGTTGCCCATTTTCCCGTGATTATCCTCTGGTTGCTCATAGGGGGGATTTTTTTTACTCTACGCATGGGCTTTATTAGTATTATCGGCTTCTTACACGCAGTTAAAATTGCTTTAGGTTTCTACAAGCAAAATGATCAGGTTAAGGGTGAAGTGTCTTCTTTTCAGGCATTAGCAACCGCTTTATCCGCTAGTATTGGCCTGGGAAACATTGCCGGGGTGGCCATTGCCATCCAAATGGGTGGCCCGGGGGCTGTGTTTTGGATGACTGTGGCTGGTTTATTGGGAATGTCTAATAAGTTCGTGGAATGTACATTAGGGGTCAAATATCGCCTTGTCAACCCCGACGGCACTATTATCGGCGGCCCCATGTATTATCTGTCCCAAGGGTTAAAGGAAATGGGCCAGGAAACTTTAGGCAAAGGATTGGCTATTTTTTACGGGATCGCAGGTTTAGGGGCAGCCATTGGTGGTGGTAATATGTTCCAGGCCAATCAATCTTTTGCTGCTTTGGCGGTGGTAGTTCCGGCGGTTAAAGACTACGATTGGCTGTATGGTTTAATCGTTGCTTTGTTGGTAGGCTTAGTGATTATTGGGGGCATCAGTCGCATTGGCGTGCTTACCAGCAAGTTAGTGCCAGTGATGGTCTTTTTTTACCTTTTGGGCTGTTCATGGGTCTTAATAGCTAATTTTAACGCTATTCCTGCTGCATTTTGGTTGATGTTTAATAATGCTTTTTCCCTATCTGGCATGGAAGGGGGGCTGATCGGTATTTTGGTACAAGGGATCAGACGCAGTGCTTTTTCTAATGGGGCCGGTTTGGGATCGGCGGCGATCGCCCATGCGGTGGCCAAGACAAAGGAACCCGTACAAGAAGGAATTGTTTCTATTTTAGAGCCATTTATCGACACGATTATTATTTGTAATGTAACTGCTTTAGTTATTATTACCACGGGAATGTATGGGGAGTCCGTAGGAGATAATATTAGTGGGTCTACTTTGGCAGCAATGGCCTTTGGTCAAGTAATTGATTGGTTTCCTTTTGTCTTAGTAGGAATTATCTGTTTATTTGGTTTTTCTACTATGATTACTTGGTGTTATTATGGTGAACAATGTTGGGCTTATGTGTTTGGTCAACCTAGTTCTATTATCTTTAAAGTTATCTTTTTAGCTTGTATTTTTATCGGTTCTGTGGTTAATTTAGGGGCAGTGGTTGATTTTAGCGATATGATGTTATTAACCTTAGCTATTCCTAACCTTTTGGGTTGTCTGTTGTTATCAGGAAAAGTAGCAACTTTATTAAAAGAATATTGGCAAAAATTACCTAGTTTTTAATTGATTTATTCCTAGTTAATATTAGGGTAATTGTTTGGAGGAAATTGAGCTATGACAGCATTAATTTTAAACTTAGATACGGTTAACTTAACTGATGAACAATTTTACCGTCTTTGTCAAGTTAACCAAGATTTGCAACTGGAAAGAAACGCTAAAGGAGAATTAATTGTTATGCCACCGGTTGGAGGAATTAGTGGAAACAGAGAAGCGGATTTTATCATTGATTTAGGAATATGGAACCGTCAAACTGGACTGGGAAAAGTGTTTAGTTCCTCGACAATTTTTCGTTTACCCAATGGAGGCGATCGATCCCCTGATGCTGCTTGGATTAGTTTAACTCGTTGGCAGTCATTGAGTCGACAAGAACAAGAAAAGTTTCCCCCTATTTGTCCTGATTTTGTCATTGAACTTCGTTCTCGTACTGATTCTTTAGAAACACTTCAAGAGAAAATGCAAGAGTATCTTGATAGTGGTTTACAGTTAGGTTGGTTAATTAATCCTCAACAACAACAAGTTGAAATTTACCGTCAAGATAAACCCGTAGAAATTAAAGCGTTACCAACTGATTTAAGCGGAGAAAAAATATTACCTGGGTTTAGTTTATCTCTCTCCTGTTTTGAATAAATACATATTTGCTTAGGAAATTAATGTAGCGATCGCCCCAACCAACCCTAGAGGATAATCAGATTGTCAAGATAAAATTAACAAAAGATCATAATCTTTCATTTGATCTGGGAGCATAATTATATTAGATGCGTCCTTTATAAGGTATATGTGCTAAACCTTGAGCAATTGACTCTATCCTTAATATCATTGTCAGGTAAGCTAAACCTAATTTTTGGTGTCTCAGATTTATAGCACCACCCATTACCATTAAGACATAGAGTATATTTCTTGCTGCCTCGAAATAAGAGTCAGTAATAGCTAAAATGTCTTAACTAATTTTCTTACTCTGCTATAGACACTCAAAATAATTGATTTAACCCTGTGATGGAACTTTAGCACAGATTGATCAAGACGTTGGATAAATATCATAATCTATGTTCCTCAAAATTCGTTCTTCTAAACCAGAAGTTAAAGGTGTTACCCATCGAAAACGAAAAAAACGCCTTTTTCCAATTCTTTGTCTAGCGACTGTGGGGTTATGGTTGGGTTATAAACAGTTACAAAGTCATTTTGTGCAACCCGAAGCAATATTTGTCTTAGGGGGACACAAAGATCGAGAAAGCTTTGCTGCTCAACTGGCCCTTAAACACCCTGACTTACCCATTTGGGTATCTTCCGGGAGTCCCCAACACTATGTCACTCAAATATTCAGCAATGCAGGGGTTAGTGGCAATCGCCTTCACCTTGATTATCGAGCTAAGGACACAGTAACCAACTTTACCAGTTTAGTCAAAGAATTGAAAGAGCAAGGGATCGATAGTGTTTATTTGATTACCTCGGATAATCACATGAATCGCGCTAGAATTATCGGAGAAATTGTCTTTGGTACTCAAGGAATTATCCTTAAACCCCTATCAGTCCCTTCTAAATATTCCTCTGAACCCGTCGAAAAAATTATTAGGGATGGGGGTCGATCTTTTCTTTGGTTACTCACAGGAAAGACTGGAGAAAATTTACTACCACATTAATGATTAACTGTTGATGGATAATAGATAATTACCCATTATCCATTATCCATTTTAACCTTGTTTCCAAGTACCATGAAATCCTATAGGAATAACATTAGGTAGTCCTAAACGACATAAAGGACTACTTTCTAACGCCTCACTATCATAAATTCTCAGTTCAGAACTATGGTTATTTCCATCATAAACAACGGTTAATACCCATCCTTGTTCTGAGTTAGGAATATTAGGCACAAAAATCGGTTCTGAGGGATATCTATTCTCTCCCATATCTGCTACAGTTATCTTCTTTAATTGTCGATCATAACGGGCGATCGCTCCAAGAATTTCCTGGGATAAATCTGCATTATCTCGATGCACTGAGAGATAAGTATAACGCCATTTTTGTCCGGTTTGATGACTGGGAACAATGGGAAAATCTGAACCTCTATCTAATAATTGTTCTTGACGGATAACTGTAGCTGTTTTTGGCTCAATTTCTACTTCCCAAAGGGTTCCTTTTACTGGGGTTTTTGTCTTTCCTGTAGCTACTTCTTTTAAGTTTTGATTAGTGGAAAAGTCAGGATAACGGACAAATTCAACAAGAATATTACCCTCTTGATTAACACACCCATTACTATAGTGCCATTGAAACCAAGGGTCAGCTTTTGCTTTACTAATAAAGGATAAACTATCTCGATCAAAAATCAATATTTCTGTCCCTAGTTCTGGTTTCCATTCCATTGCCTCACTTAAACTAGCTAACCCTAATGCTGCTGGTAATAGTTTCACACGAATAGGAGGAACAAAAAATATTATGTATGATCCAGCTAAAACAAAATCATGAACTATCCTTAAACCATCCAAAGGATAATCTGATTTTTTAATTACTTTTCCTGTAGTATCACTTTGATAGAGATGTAAGGTTACTTTTGCCCCTAAACTAACCCCAAAATTATAGATATTAGCAGTTTTGTGATCTATTTTTGGATGTGCAGAAAAGGATTGTTTTTCGCTTAAATTATCGAGATTATCTAATCCTTTGGTTGCTAAATCATCTAAATCTAAGGCATGAGGGTTGCCCCCTTCCCACAAAGCTAATAATTTATCAGGTAAAGCCAAAACCGAGGTATTAGCAGCATTTTTAACATCTTTTCCCCAAGTTTTCCAAAAAGGACCAGGAACAGTCATTCCATAATTAGGGTATAAAAATTCATTAGCTTCAGCTTCTTTTTGATACCCTTCAGTTTGTACATAACGATAGGTTGCTTCTGCACCTGCTTCTCTTAAATGAATGGCTAAAATTGCTCCATCCCCATCAAACCAATGACCCACTTTTTGGGAACCTCTTTCCAGTCTTCCTGGTCCATTACGGTATAACGTTCCTCTTAGTCCATCGGGAATTTCTCCTGATAGGATGGGTAAAGGTTTTAAAGGGAACTCTTCTGCTGGTTTTGCGAGCGCTTGTGACCAAGTAGGCATACTTTTAGTATCTAAACTTTATTTTTTATCTATATTAGTCTAACAAATTTGATCGACTAGAAAACGATTTGCGTACAGTAAGCATCTGTCTTTTTGATTATGGTCAAATTAACTTGAAAATTCCCCCATTCATTCACAGAGGAAACAGATAAACGAGGATCAACACTAGCGACAATTTCATATAGTGGATTATATCCTTTCACCAGCGATAGAGATGTACTTTGAGTCTTTCTAAAATCATCTAATTTGATAAAGCCGATGCTGAATATATCATCATACAAAGGAACAAAAATAACCGCACCACGGTCGTACTTTCTATAAAAATACTCATTAGCATCCGTAAGGCTCTTAATTCCCTTCACTCCTATAGGTATGCTTGTCACTTGCTGGGGGTTAATAAGAGTTCCTGCAATAACTTCATGGATGTTATGCCCATTAATTTTATTTTTGTTCAGTTTTTTGATTTCTTTCAAGAATCTTGACTTACCCATACTTTTGTTCTTGTTGTTTTTGTTTATCTTATAGTATTTTAATTGAAATCGTAGTAAATATGAAGAGGCTGCTACTAATGATAGGCTTTTATCACTTAAATTATCTTAATAAAGAGAAATAAATCATCTCATTAAGATGTTAGCGAAAAAGAAGAAAAAACATAAGCGACTGAAAAAATTCTTCTTCCACTCCTCATTTATACTGGAGTTTGTATAGGTATATAAAGAATTTGACTTAAAAGCCTCACTTAAAGAAGCTTCTTTGATTGTTCCTTAATCGAGCTTTGACTTATGTTGTCAACGTTTTAATCCATATCATCAACCAGGAACCTACTGTTTAGTTTTCTCTTCTTCAACCTCATCAACAGTAACCATCTGTTGTAATTTCTCTAGCACCATAATTAAAGAATATTATTTTTATTTTAAAATTCTAAAGGATTACCGAATAAATCGTAAATCATAATATCCCATTGTCCATCCTTAGCAACCTCAAAAGCAATTTGAGTTCCCTCAGCATTAATAATAGGGTGACGTACTTCTGCTTGTAAGTTAGAGGTTAAATTACGTTTTTGTTCCGTTTCTCGATCATAAAGATAAATATTAGATTTTCCTTGACGACTACTAGCAAAAACCAGATAACGACCATCTTCAGAAATAGAAGGATGAGACGCTATTTCATCCAACGCATTTAACCCTGGTAAAGAAATTAATTGTCGTTGTTGAGCATCAAAAAGATAAACATCTTGGGAACCATTCCGATCAGAAATAAAAACAATATAAGTAGAAGTAACTTTGGGTTCTAAGTCCGAAGCGCGACTATTTAACGCCCTTCCTCCTCCATCAAAAGGAAAATTGAGGTAACGAGGATAACCAGTACACCCCGTCGCAATACTACTAATAACAACTATCCAAGTAATAAGACAATATTTCACAAATGAACCTTCAACTTAAACCAATCATCACTCCGAACTCCGAACTCCGAACTCCGAACTCAAGGGTTAGCAACTGGTGTACCATCAGGAATATCTAACTCAATTAAAGGCCCCCGATCTAAAACTTCAATATCCCATTGTCCCCGTCGTGCGGTTTCAAAAACAATGTAGCGTCCATCGGCACTAATTTGAGGATTTCTCACCCAATTACGATAATTCTGAGTTAAGATTTCTGCTCGTCGAGTGGCGCGATCGTAGATAGCTACATCTGGCCTTCCTTGTACACTAGAAATATAGACTAAATAGCGTCCCGTGCGACTTAAACTAGGACTTTCTAGAATAACATTACCTTGATTTAACCCTGGCAGTTGAATAAACTTTTTCCCCCGTAAATCATACAACAAAATTTCATTACTATTATTACGGTTAGAGACTAAAGCTAACCAGCGACCATCTCCACTTAGAGCAGGTTGTTGGTCATTGTAACGACTATTGAGGGTAGCAGGGGGTTCTGGACGTTTGAAGCTCTGACAAGCTCCTAATAAGCTAATTAAACTAACCGCTATATAAAACTTAGTCAAATCTACTCCCATAAGTCTTAGACCTGATTTTATCTTGATTTGAGTCTATTTTATTTCCTGTTTCATCCAAGGGAGTCGGCTCCTTCCTCGCGCTACCAGGTGCGCCGTACGACGGCGCGGGGTCCCTCGTCTTGTCCACAGGCGTAACTTCGGCCATAGCTTGACCTAGTTTTTCTAAGTTTTTTGCTGCGTTTAAATCCCTATCTATTTGATAATGACATTTTTGAGATAATGACCAAAACTGTTGAGTTTAATTGTATCACATTAGTGGTTTGAACACAAAAACCTACCTATTTATTAAAATTAGCTACTAATATGAGTAATTTTAGGTAATATTAAGTAGGTTTTTGGGAGCAGCAATCTTGCCCCTTTTCCATGATAGTGGTTTCCAACACCAATTACTTTGTTCTTGATGCTCCATTAAGCAATGTAACATACGTTAAATATAAAAAAAAGCGTGAGTAAAACAAGTTGTTTCTCACGCTTTTGAGATGAATTGAAACTAATAATTAAACTTCAGCAGGGACTTGTTCTACTGCGGTAATTTTTTCGTAAGTTTCTCTCATTTTCAAACCTACTAAAACTTGGAATAAACCAGTTCCATTGGTAGAACCAGGATAATCTTTATGTTGTAGTAAAAGTTCGGTCATCTCCCCATAATACTTGGTTCCGGTTTTACTGAGATGACTTTCGATGTAGATCATTTCTTCGAGGTTATCGAATTGACCATCTACTTCTAACATAGAGACTTCATTACCCATGAAGTTATCGGGACCATAGTACATCTTGATACCAGGATAAGCACAAGTTAACTTACGTCCACAAGGCCGCCAATCAATGGTAGAACCTTCATCGAATAAGTAAGCGGGTTCAAAGTTAGCAATACCTTCTTTTTGAACCAGACGAACTCGTAACAACTTACTTTCGTGGTCTTCAATTAACTGAGTAGGTAAGACTTGAATCACCACATCAGCGTGTTGTTTTTGGGGTTCGATGAAAGCACTAAAGTCAGGCTTTCTAGCGTTGATAGAGGCTAACACATCCTCATAAGTGTGCCCCCTTTCAGCCATATCCCGTTGAATTTTCCAGTTGATTTTAACTTCATCACTGATATCGAGATAAACACCAAAATCAACTAATTCACGAACTCTCTCATCAAATAAAGGGTGTAATCCTTCGATAACCACTACCTTATTAGGTTCAATGCGTTCGGGAGGATCAAGTTCTCCGGTTTCGTGATTGTAAATTGGTTTATCAATGGCTTGACCTGATTTTAAAGCTTTAATTTGCTCATACATCAGATCAAAATTATTCGCTTTGGGGTTTAAGGCCGTGACACCGGCTGCTTTTCTTCCCTTGCGATCTAAACTGTGATAGTCATCCAAACAGATGACCGTCATAAACTCTTCACCAAATAAATCGGTTAAACGACGTAAAAAAGTAGATTTACCGCAACCGGAGTCTCCGGCAACTGCAATAAGAACCACGCGATCTAAATTTGTGGTCATAACTTCCCTCTAAATGCAAAACAGAATTGTTAACCCGGTTTCGTTACCTTGTCTTTAAAGTCTCCCACAAAGGGAGCATATTTGGTCAATTACTGGGTAAAATTTTTGACAAAGCCGTGACTCCGTTTTTTCTTACCAAGGTTGACCGAATCTTAGCAAGATCCAGATACGTATTAAATACTGACATTGGATTTTACCAGACTGACATCACCCTTCACAAGAGACAAAGCAGTTGTTATAAATAATTGTTCCCAAAACCGCTCTTGGAAAAAAATATAAAACTGACGCAAGTTTAACAGATTTTTGGGGATAATTTGGTTATGCTCTATGAACACACTGATCTGATTTGAGGTTTCCCTCCTGGTCAAGCAACTCATAGCAGTGTATTGAAGATTACCACCCGATGGTAGTCTAAATAGAGCACTTATGATATGCAAGATAGTTCTAGGAGAGATCCATGTACAGTTCAGCTTTAGGAGCAACTTCTGGTCAGACAACAGCTTACGGTAGTCGTATGTTTGTCTATGAAGTGGTGGGGTTAAGTCAAAATACAGACAATGATAGTCTTGACTATCCCATTCGTCGTAGTGGTAGCGTCTTCATCACCGTTCCCTACGGACGCATGAATCAAGAAATGCGTCGTATTAGCCGTATGGGAGGTCGTATTGTCAGTATCCAGCCTGTTGATGCCGAAACCCCCCTCAAGTCCACTTCTAATGGTTCTAGTACAGCCAAAGTTGCTCAACCACAAGCAAGCAACCAAACGAAAAAAAAACGTAAATCTATGACTCAAGCGAAAACAAAAATTCCCACTAATATTTATCGTCAAAAAAGTCCCTACGTTGGCAAATGTATCGAAAATTATGCTTTAGTTGCTGAAGGTGGTAGTGGTATCGTTCAACACGTAACCTTCGATATTTCTGGTGGTGATCTTCACTACTTAGAAGGACAAAGTCTTGCTATTATTCCACCTGGAACCGATGCAAAGGGTAAACCCCACAAGTCTAGACTCTATTCCATCGCTTCTACCCGTCATGGGGATAAAGTGGATGATAAGACCATTTCTTTGTGTGTTCGCCAGTTAGAATACGAACACCCCGAAACCAAGGAAACCGTTTATGGTGTTTGTTCTACCTATCTCTGTAACCTGGAAGTGGGTGCAGATGTAGCTATGTGGGGTCCTGTGGGCAAAGAAATGCTACTTCCTGATGAGGAAGATGCTAACATCATCATGTTAGCCACAGGTACAGGAATTGCTCCTTTCCGTTCCTTCTTATGGCGGATGTTCTTTGAGAACAACCCAGAATACAAGTTCAAAGGTAAGTCTTGGTTAATCTTTGGTGTTCCTTATTCTGCTAATGTTCTCTACAAAGATCAGTTAGAAGAGATCCAAACTAAGTATCCTGATAACTTTGATTTAACCTACGCTATCAGTCGGGAACAGAAAAATAGCGAAGGCGGCCGGATGTATATTCAACACCGTGTTGCTGAACAAGCTGAGAAGTTATGGACCATGTTACAAGATCCTAAGACCCATCTCTATATGTGTGGACTCAAAGGAATGGAAAGTGGTCTAGAAGAAGGTCTAAGGGACTTTGCTTCTAAACAGGGCGTAGAATGGCCTGACTTCGTTAAGCAACTGAAGAAAGAACACCGTTGGCACGTTGAAGTTTACTAAATTTCAGTGCTGTTTAAAATATAGGAGAAAGGGGTGAGAGGATCTCACCCTTTTCTTTTGCAAATATAGTTTATTGACATCTATTCTCAATCTGCTCCAAAGTTTCAGTCTATTTTGTTTGTGTTAGGATAAGCGTGAGAATTAATAGTCTTAACTTTAATATATCCGAAAGTCCAACCCAAAAAACATAAAATTCATGTCAAAAACTATCATTGTTTCCAATAGACTTCCGGTAAAGATCGAAAGAAACCAAGCCGGAGAATTTGAGTATAAAACCAGTGAGGGAGGTCTAGCTACAGGGCTTGGGTCGGTTTATAAAGAAGGTGATAATATATGGGTTGGGTGGCCAGGATTGGCTGTCAACAAAACTGAAGACAAAGAGGAAATATGCTCTAGATTGAAAGAGTCAAATATGAGTCCTGTATTCCTCACTAAAAATGAAATAGAAGAATACTATGAAGGCTTTAGTAATGAGACCCTATGGCCAAACTTCCATTATTTTAATCAGTATGCTGTATACAGCGACGCATTTTGGAATACCTACAAAAAAGTAAACAAGAAGTTTGCCAAGAAACTTGAGGAGATAATCGAAGACGGGGATAAGATTTGGATTCATGACTATCAGTTGTTAGTTCTTCCGGCAATGATCAGAGAAACTCATCCTAACAGTAGCATTGGATTTTTTCTCCATATCCCATTTCCTTCCTACGAATCATTTAGATTATTACCGTGGAGAACGGATCTCTTGACAGGTATGCTGGGAGCAGATTTTATTGGCTTCCACACCTACGATTATGTGCGTCACTTTCTCTCTTCTGTCAATAGATTGGTTGGCATAACGGATAATGATGGTCACATGAATGTGGGGAATAGGTTGGCTATGGCAGATGCAATTCCTATGGGTATTGATTACAATCGATACGCACAGGCCGCAGCTGATCCCGAAACACTAGCAAGCGAGGTAAAGTATCGAATTTCTCTGGGTGATGTGAAGTTAATATTATCCATCGATAGATTGGATTATTCCAAGGGTATACCCCAAAGATTGCGAGCTTTTGAACAGTTTATCGAAGAAAATGAAGAATTTAGGGAAGAGGTTTCTTTACTTATACTGGTAGTTCCATCTCGAGATCAGGTGCCGATGTATGCCAATCTCAAGAAGGAAATAGAATTGCTAGTTGGCAGCATCAACGGCAAGTTTGGAACTATCAACTGGAGGCCGATCCATTACTTCTACAGAAGCTATCCTTTACATAGCCTAAGTGCCTTTTACCGAATGTCCCACGTAGCATTGGTTACTCCTCTAAGGGATGGGATGAATCTAGTTTGTAAAGAGTTTGTTGCTAGTAAGTTGGACAAAAAAGGTGTATTAATATTGAGTGAAACGGCTGGTTCTGCCAAAGAGTTGTCAGACGCAATTTTAATCAATCCCAATGATACTAATCAAATGGTCGAAGCCATGAAAGAGGCTCTGAAGATGCCAGAGGAGGAGCAAATTGCACGAATGGAGACCATGCAGAAGTCATTGAAAAGATATGATATCAACGCTTGGGTAAAACTCTTCATGAAGGGATTAGAACAGGTCAAAGAGGAGCAAGAAAATCTTCGGACAAAACCCATTTCTTCAGTGGTCAAAAATAAACTTTTGCAAGAATACCGTAGCTCAAAAAAACGGATCATTTTCCTTGATTATGACGGCACTTTGGTGGGTTTCTATGCTAATCCTAATGACTCCGTACCAGACGCAGAATTAGAGGAGTTGATGACGAAGTTAACGGCAGATACCAACAATCAAGTAGTTGTCATCAGTGGTAGAGGCCGTGATTTCTTGGAGAAATGGCTCTCAAAATTCAATGTTGATTTCATCGCCGAGCATGGGGTTTGGCACAAAGAAAATGGAAAGGAGTGGGAGTGTTTTGTGGAATTAGATACTTCCTGGCAAGAAGAATTTGATCGAGTGCTAGAGATGTATGTAGATCGTACCCCTGGCTCTTTTATAGAGCGTAAGGATTTTTCCATGGTATGGCATTACAGGAAAGTGGAGCCAGGTTTGGGTGAACTAAGATCCAGAGAATTGGCCAATCTTTTAAAATATTTATCCGCCGACAAAGATTTACAAGTCCAAGAAGGTGATATGGTCATCGAAATTAAAAACGCCAGGGTGAACAAGGGGGTTGCTGCCGCTTCCTGGTTGAAGAAAAACGATTACGATTTCTCTTTTGCCTGTGGTGATGACTGGACCGATGAGGATACCTTTAAAGCCATGCCAGAGGACGCATTTACCGTTAAAGTCGGGTCTTCTTCGTCGGCTGCAAAATATCGGGTTGAGAACTTTAAGGATATCCGTAAACTGTTATTGAGCCTAGCTAATCAGTAGAAGTTGGGTAAATCTAATTTCCTGGAAATGCGGTTGGCTGCATTGAGCAAACCTACATGGCTATAGGCTTGGGGAAAATTGCCCCACATACTTCCATCTGTAGCAGTTATGTCTTCGCTCAAAAGGCCGACATGATTGCTGTATTTGATTAGGTTTTCAAAATATTTGATGGCTTCTTCGATTCTACCCACACAGGCCAATGCCTCCACATACCAAAATGCACAGATCAAAAATGTGGATTCAGGCTTACCAAAGTCATCCGCGTGTAAATAGCGGTAAAAAAGCCCATTTCCTGCATGAAGCTCGTTTTCCATGGCCTGCAAATGTTCTTTAGCCTTCTCCGTGTGACCAGGCAGATAATTCATGAGGATCAACTGAAGGTTGCTGGCATCCATCCGCTCAACCCCTACTGCTTGGGCGTAGCCTTTTTTGGATTTCACGTAGCATTTTTCGATCATTTGTTGTGATCTTGCTTTGAGTTGAGTTGCTAACTCTGCAATTTTGTCATTTTTTAGGGTTTTTCCAATTTTGATGGCGGCACTACTGCCGGCCCAATGGAAAAGATAGGTATAGCAATGTTGCTGAGCCAGATTTCTAAATTCCCAAAGCCCGGCATCTTTTTCTTCAAAAGTTCTCTCGATCATTTTCAAGGTTTTGAAGATGAGACTGGGGGCATCAAAACGTTCGTCAAAGACTATACGCAGGTCATTGAAGAGGGGTAATAAGGACACCAATACCTGACCATATACGTCGTTTTGTTTGTGGGTGTAGGCATCATTACCAATCCTGACAGGGGTATTATCCAGGTATCCTTTAAGATCCAACTCTTTTTCGATCAGTGCTTTAGTGCCATCAATACCGTAGAGAGGTTGATAGCGGTTATCTTCTTCGATGGTGGTATTGAGGATGTAATGGAAATATTTCTCCGACTCTTCAAAGTGACCAATATTATTGAATGCGTTCAGGGTGTAATAGGTATCCCGTAACCAGCAGTAGCGATAATCCCAGTTTCTGCCACTACCTGGACTCTCAGGAAAGCTAGTGGTGGTTGCAGCGACGATCGCCCCTGTGTCTTCGTACTGATGAATTTTCAGGATCAGGGCTGAGCGTATAGCTTGACGTTGATAGAAACTGGTGATGTTGGCTGACTTGATCCAGTTTTGCCAGTATTTTGTCGTCTTCAGTAAAAACGCTTCGCAGGTTTCGTCGAGGGCGGCCTCTAGTGGGGGTCCCCAGGTTAAAACCATGTATTTGGTTTCACTCAAGACAAAGCTTTGGTTGCTGAGAATATTGGTTAAGGAGATATTGGTGGTGAGTCGTACTGAAGCATCAAGTCCGAGAAACCTGATATGATTGCTCCCTAAGCTTGGTTCCGGTTCCAGTTGCCCATAGTTACCTTTAGGATGGCATCTAACCACAACTCTTGGGGTTCCCGATATGCGCTCTACTTTTCTAATCAGCATCAGGGGTTTAAAGTATCTATCCTGCTGAAAAAATCGTGGCGCAAAGTCAGTGATTTTGTAGCATCCAGAGTTACTGGTGATCTCTGTCGTTAAGATATTAGTATTTTCTATGTAAGACTGATGGGTTGAAGTGATGGTATCTGTTGGTTTTATGGAAAATTCTCCCCCTTTTTCCTGATCCAATAAGCCACCAAAAATGAAACTGCTGTCAAACCTCGGCCAGCACATCCAGGTGATATCGCTATCTTTTTGAATGTGTGCGGTATAGGAACAATTGCCAATTACACCCTGATCATACGTATGTCTTTTGCTTTCGTTCATAATTTAAAGATTGATAGTGAGGAGAATAAGGCAACCTAAGAGACATCTTATAGTGACATCCTCCCACGCTAACTGCTAGGCAGTATAGCGTGGGCTTCCCGACTCACGACGGGATATTTCTGCCCACAGGGGTATTCCCCTACGCCAGTTATCTAGGCTCATCACCCCCGACACCTCGACTTGACAGACTGTTTCCTTTCCTCTGAGTCCCAGAGTAGTAGTTTCGATACCTCGATTACAGATTTCTTGAGCCGATGCCACATCACGGTCAACAAAATAGTCAACCCCATAACCGCATTCTTGACAAACATGAAACCTGTCAGTCAAGCTTTTTCTGACCTCCGCACGACAATTAGGACAAGTTTGGCTAGTTCCCCGATGGTCAACCAAGCCAAAATATTTACCCCTTACCTTACAGACATATTTCAGAATATCCCTAAATTGGCCAAAACCTGCATCAAGGGTATGTTTTCCAAGAAAACCCTTAGCCATTGTGCGAAAGTCAATATCTTCCATGAAGATAGAGTCCCCCATATCACACACTTTATGGGCTAACTTGAATTGGTAATCTTTACGCTTGAAAGCAATATGATTGTGTTGCTTTTCTACCTTTTTTCTGGCTTTTTCGTAGTTATTAGAAAGTTTCTGTTTTCTACTTAGCCGACGTTGTAGCACTTTCAGCCGACGGTGTTCGGTTTTGAAGAATTTACGTCCCTTTTCTAAATAAGAACCTGATGTAGCAAGGTAACTATTTAACCCTACATCTAATCCTAACGGATGCCCAAATGGTGTTTCTATTTTAGGTAAAGTTATGTCAGATTGAATGCTAATTACGGCAAACCAGCCCTTAGCTTTTTTGATAACTCTTACTTGTTTGATGACAAAACCATTAGGAATTGGACGATGAAGATTGATTTGTACTTTTCCTACTTTTGGCCGTTTTATATGCCACCCACGCCAGTTCCTCCTGGGGGAAACCCCCAAGACCGGACTGGCTCCAGTCAAGGGATTACCCCTAAACTGAGGAAATAGCAAAGACTTCATTTGTCCATATTTCTTGAACCGAGGAAAACCGAACCCCCGACTACGAAAAAAGTCCCAAGCATCGTGAAGCCTTCTAACATTAGTTTGCAAGACTTGACTTGAGACTTTAGCTAATTCAGGAAATACTTTTTTAGCCTTTGGTAATTGATTTTGTTGCTGATGATAACTAGGGAAAGGGTACTCAGCAGACATGATGTATTCTGACTCTAAACTACACCTATCTACTGGACACTTACGGGAAGCAATCCAATCCTTCAACTCCCGCAAAGCATAGTTATAAGAACGGCGACAAATTTCTAGCCATTGGTCTAACATTGCCTCTTGTTTGCTGTCAGGGTAGATTCGGTACGAGTAGTTGAGTGTTAGAGTCATGATAATATGTTAGCACAAAAATAATAAAGTGGTAACATAAATTATCTAAGCAAGGTTGTGCTGTCGCACGTTAATATATTGGTCGGGCTTTATCCGCACGCTATAAACGAGGGGTACTCACCTACGGTTCGATGCGTCCCCCTCGTTTATAGCGTGGGACTTAGCCCGACATTAAAGTTAATTATACTCCCAGCCTGAGTGTTTCCTGTCAAAATTTAAATCTAGTATTCAATGTTAATAAAAAATCCCCCCAAATGGGAGGAAACGATAACTTAATTTTATTATTTGAGCTATCTTAATTCACAGGAATCTCTATAACACCAGCGTAGTAAGGTCACACCAATAACAAACTTAACTCCTTCTAATATCCAATAACTCCAATGAAGAGGAATCATCATAAAAGGCATAGTAGTGGTCGCCTCAAAAACATTAATTTCTAATCCAAAAGCACTTAATTCTGGGGTTAAGAAATAAGTGTAAACAAAAGTAATACCTAGTAAAACACTGGCTAAAATAATTGACCAACGTTCCTGAAGGTGAATAAGAAGATGATGGCGACGGAAAATCAAAAATCCCGTTAACACAAGTGCTGCACACAATAATTCAATGCGGTTGAATAAACCAAAAATAATATAACCCGCACTGGCAAAACCACCCTGATTCATCATACCTGATAAGGATAAACCAGGAATCACAACAAAATCAAGCAGAATACTACTACTTAGCCAGAAACCTAAAGCAAACATAACAATGGTTGTCCAGCTAAGAAACTTCCAACGACGATTAGATAAAGCGTTCATATTAGGATCGGCTCCTTTTCTTTCCTATTTATATTATTGGAACAAGTTGCTACGAATTCACACATTTTGATAAATTTCTTTACTTAACAAAATCGTAACGTAACACAGGCATCTTGCTCATCACAACCAGTAATAACTTTAATATTTCTTAATATCTTACTCTAGGATCGAGAAAACCATAAGTTAGATCGGCAATAACATTAAAAATAACAATTAAAATGCCATAAATAAAGGTGATAGCCATCACTACAGGGGTGTCACTTCTTTGAATAGAATCGATTAATAATGCGCCAATTCCTGGTACTCTAAAAATTTGTTCTGTGACTAATGCACCAGTAAAAATTGTGGGAATATCTATAGCAATTAAGGTTACTACAGGGATTAAGGCATTACGAATAATATGATTGTTTAGGATGGCAAAATCATTTAATCCTTTTGCTTGTGCGGTACGAACATAATCATGGGTTAATTCGTCTAAAATAGCGGAACGAATAAAGCGCATTAGCACAGCAGATTGATACAATGCTAAGACAGTAATGGGCATTATAGACTGTTTTATTTGCTCGATAAAAGTAGATAAATTAGTTATTTCTAGGGTGCTGTTATAAATGAAAGGAAACCAGTTTAATTGTACACTAAAAATAACAATCAATAATAATCCTGTTAAAAAAGTGGGTAAGGAATAGCCTAAAAAGGCAAAAGTTGTGAGCATTTGGTCTAATAAAGAATAGCGTTTAATAGCGGAAATAATTCCTAAAGGGAAAGCTATTAATATACTGAATATATAAGCAGTTCCTACCACCCATAATGTGGTAGGAAGACGTTGTAAAATGAGTTCTAATACAGGACTACGACTGGTAAAAGAATAGCCTAAATCTCCCTTTATGAAGGCTAAAAACCATTTAATATAACGAATATGAATGGGTTGATCTAGTCCCAGAGTTCTGCGAATATTTTCCCTAACTTCTTGGGTAATAGAAGGGTTAGACGCGAATTCTCCCAGGGGATCTCCTGGTGCTAATGCTAAGATAGTAAAGAGGACTAAACTAATAGCAATTAGAGTAGGAATGGCGATTAAAAGGCGTTTGATTAGATATTGAGTCATTTAATAATGGATAATGAACAATGGACAATGAAATAAATATTAATCCTACATTCCCCTCCTGTTCCCCTCCTGGGAGGGGTTAAGGGTGGGTAGGGTTAGAGGTGGGTTAAATTCCTAATTTGTCATTCCGAGGTACTCCGAATCTCTTTAATCATAAACTAAGTATCACTTTCTTAACAATAGTATGGATAATTTTTTTCTAATTATATCTTGAAATTTTAATTACTGATAATTAACCGAATTATCAAAAATATTGAATTTTTAAACCATTAATTAAACATTAAACTATTATCTATTTTTGTCCCACATTTCATCCATAACTTCATGGATAACTTGATTAATGTCAACATTTTTTTAGAATTCTTGTCCTTCTTTTTTCTTGATATTTGATTATCAACTTCGCTTTTTTTCATTAAAGAAATACAAACAAACCAACTATAAACGAGAAAAGGAATAACTAATAGGCAACTAAACTTGAATGTATTTAATATATCTTCTCCAGTCATTATTTCTTCAAAAAAATAAATGATGATGCAAGACAAAATTAATCCAAGAAAAACCCCCACTACCAATGATATAACTTTATTCGTTTGATTAAAATTAGCTTGTTCTGAAACAATAAAAATTGTTATAATTACTATTGTAAGTATCAAGAATAGTGGCAATAATGATATGACAAAATCTACCAATATAAATTCTCTTGATTGACCATCATCCCAAAACCATTGATTTCTACTAAAGTCAAACATCAATAATGCAGTACCTCCAACAAATGAAATAACACTAATTGGAGTAAACAAATAAAAAATTAAATCAAGATCGGAAGGACCTGAATAATTTTTTCCCCGTTCTACAATATAATTTTCCCAAGATATATGGGTGAGATACTGCCTATAATCGTTGTTTATTACTTGATCGTCAATTTTTTTGTTTTCAAATTTTAAATAGTTCTTTCTAAGAATACTTAAATTAACTAGCTTTTGTTCTACTCTTGTATATATATATTCCCCAATCACTTTATTCTTTTGTAGATTACCTAATGAACGAGATATTAAAAATAAACTTAAAACTGGTATCAACCAATTAAAAATAACAATACTGGGGACAAGACCTAGTTCTTCAATTGTTTTTCCATTAGTTGCTCTTGTAATTTTTAAATAATATTCAACTTCATTTGATGTACCTACAATGATTACTTTCGCATTGTCTAAGTCTAACTCTCCCTCTAGACCTTTTTTTAATATAGGATCTTCTTTGATTTTTGTCTCAATTTCATCTTTTACTGGTTGATTAAAGTCTCGTAATTTCAGTTCTTTGTTAAATCCTTTTTTGATTACTTTAATGTCATTAAATACCTTGATAGCATCGTCTGGTATAATTTCAGAAACATTTTCTACAGTCAAAGGCATTTGTATTGTAGTATCTTCTTCTGTTAAAAAATCTGATAATGGAGCTAAACCAATTGATGCTATGGTAAATATAGCAGCTAAACCTAATAAGATAAGTTGACTAATTTCTGAAGCATTTTGCAATATTTCAGATCGTAAAGTTTCATATTCTTTTAAAGTGATTTCTATAGCTTTATCTATATCTAGTAATTCAAGAACTTTTCGATTATTTAATTTATTTGATAATCTTTCACACATGAAATCTACTTGCTGCCAGTTGTTCTGTTTATTCATAAATTCAGGATCGTGTCGTGTTTGATTAACTAGATCACTTAGTTCGTTTTCTCCTATTTTAAACAACCATGTTTCAATACTCCCTTTGTATATATGAGTATAAGCTAGATTTTTGTTATTTTTACATAACTCAATTAATCCCTCAACAGAATAAGCATATAAATTTAGTTCAGGATCAAATTCAAATCGTTTTGCCATTTCTAGATTAGTGGTTGTAAAAAAATGATGATTCAGTAATTATACAATGCTTAGGAAACTTTTGAAAAAATAGCACTAAAACTTCTTTTTGCTGATTACAACCATAGCACCACCCATTATGATTAAGATGTTACTAAGATTATTTGTTCCTCAGAATGACAATAAAATACAAAATTACTACTATTTTCAATTCGCAAAAAATAGTAGGAATCAAGTTCAGAGAGAGATTAGTCTGTTACAATTATGAGGAGATTAAATTTTAAATCAATCATTATCTACTTGGGATAGTTCAAATTGAACATTAGATAAATAATTAGAATCATTAAGGACTTCAGAAGATAAACGCCCTGCTTCAATAGCAGCATTAACTAAAGATTCAGCATTAATTTTACCCGATTTAATTGCTAAACTAAAGCGAATATAACCTGGAATTCCTTGTTCACTAAAAGTTCCACCTCTGCCATGACTGACTAAATTAACAGGAGATAAATAAGCAGTGTTATTTTGTTCCATGCTGGATATAACTGCTACTGTTTCATTTGCGTTAACAGGAGCGAAAAAACCACCTAAAACGAGAGAAGATAAACCAGCGATAACTAAACCTTTCATTATTAAGAACTCCGTTGCTTTGTTTCGTTATTATTTAGTATGGGAGCCTTGCCTGAAAAACAAATGATTAAATTCTGAGTTAAAAATAAGAATTAATTGCTTTATCTGAGAATTTTTTAAGATATAACAAATTATTGAGGAGTATCAAAACTGTTAACCTATGGAAAAAGAGCCATTAATCGAACTCAGAGGGGTTTCCAAAGCGTTTGGAGGCTATCCTATCTTAGATGAAATCGATTTAACAATCTACCGAGGAGAAGCTTTAGTTATTATTGGTCCATCAGGAACCGGAAAATCCACAATTTTACGCCTAGTTGCTGGATTATTACCCGTAGATGCTGGAGAAGTTTACATCAAAGGCAAACGCAGAAAAGGCATTATCGAAGATGGCCATCAACCCATGCGTATCGCCCTAGTTTTCCAACAAGCAGCCTTATTTGACTCCCTCACCGTGGATGAAAATGTAGGCTTTTTTCTCTACGAACATTCTAAACTGCCCCGTAACCGCATTCGGGAATTAGTAGAAGCTAAACTTGCTATGGTGGGTTTGCAGGGAATGAGCGATCGCTACCCCTCCCAACTTTCAGGAGGGATGAGAAAACGAGTCAGTTTTGCTCGGGCCTTGATTGCCAACCCAGACAACCCTCTAGATGACCCGGAAATCGTCCTCTATGACGAACCAACCGCCGGCCTTGACCCCATCTCCTCAACGGTGATAGAAGACCTTGTAAGACGGTTACAAAACGCCTCAGGAGGCTGTGATACCTACGTCATGGTGTCCCACCAGGATAGTACCATTAGGCGTACTGCCGATCGCGTTATCTTTCTTTATGGGGGCAAAATTCAATGGGAAGGAAAAGTCGATGAGATTGACAACACAACTAACCCTATCGTTAGACAGTTTTTTAGTGCCAGTGTTAAAGGGCCCATTCGTATGATTGATTAATCAAAAATGGATAATGGCTCCCAACTCCGAACTCAATTTGATTAAGTTATGGTAGTAGGGGGATAAATACTCAAAATCTTTGGAAACAGTGTGAGGCAAGACTATGTTACGAATGCGAACCCTTCAAGAAGGCTCAGTTGGGCTATTTGCCCTTTTTGGTTTAATCATCTTTGGGAGCATAGTAGTTTGGTTACGGGGGGGTATTCTCGGCCAGCAAACCTATCAATTTTTTGCAGACTTCGAGAATGTTGATGGGCTGCAAATTGGGGCCCCAGTGCGTTATCGGGGGGTTGCTGTGGGCAAAATTTTGGGGCTACAACCCAGTAGTAATGGGGTAACGGTGGCTGTAGAAATTTCTTCTGCTGAATTACGAATTCCCAAAGACTCAAAAGTTCGGATTAACCGCTCTGGTTTAATAGGAGAAGCATCGGTGGATATTACCCCTTCCAGGGAGTTAGATGAAGAGGCTTTAGCTATTGATCCCGTGGGCAAAGATTGTGCCTCAGCAGAGCAAATCCTCTGTAATAATGATGAGGGTATTAAAGGGGAAAGGGGATCGCAGTTGGTGGAAGCCTTAACCCGTTTGAGCCGGACTTACAGCGATCCTGAGTTTGTGGGTAATCTCAACGCAGCAGCTAGAAATGTGGCTAAAGCAGGGGATAAAATCGCCACCCTATCTCAAGAGGTAACTGAATTATCTAAAGCTGCAAGGGGCGAAATTGGTGGGGTGAGTGACTTAATTAGTAGTGCAGATCAAGCTGCTAAAGATGCCTCACAGTTGATGCTGAATGTGAATACTGTGGTGGCAGAAAATCGCACCGATTTCAATCGTACTGTCAGCAGTGCTGCTAATTTAGTTAGTAATTTGGATGGCTTAGTCTCAGAAAATAGGGGCAATATTGTTAATACTTTAAGCAGCATCGAAAGAACCAGCGATCAGGTGCGTTTATTAGCCATGAACTTTAACACAACCGTTGATCGAGTTAATGAAGGGATCGATGAAATTGATATGGCACAATTGGCCAACGATCTCGAAGTTTTAATGGCTAATGCTGCCCAAACCGCACAAAATTTACAAAATTTATCCCAATCTCTCAATGATCCCGAAGTATTAGTAACCATTCAGAAAACCTTAGATTCTGCCCGTGTTACTTTTGAAAATACCCAAAAAATTACCTCCGATGTGGAAGAATTGACAGGAGATCCTACTTTTAGACAAAATATTCGTAAGTTAATCGATGGATTGGGTAATTTAGTTGCTTATACGGAACAATTAGAACAACAGGTATATGTGGGACAAGTAATTGAATCTGTCACCGCTCAAGTTGAATATAGTTTACTGCCACAACAACACTTAAAGTCATTTTCTCCTAAGCAAAAAGTCCCTGCTAGATTACCGAAACGTCTGTCACCTATCAATAAACCCGTTCCTACAACAGAGACAAAGGCAGCCCCAACTCCAGTTGAAAAAGATGAGGAAAAACAAGAGTCATCAAGATAATCTACCTAATTATTATTTAATAGTTGATCTGATGAATTTCCCCCCGTCTCCCCGTCAAACTCCAAGAATTAAGTTTTTTGCAAAAATGGGATGCTCCCGGTTGGTTCCTCAAACTTTTTCAATATATTGGTGTGCTAGGTTTGTTAGTGCAGGTTGGGGTTTAATGTTTGATCGTTGGCAAAATTGTCAAGATACTAACATAGTTTAGTAATTATTGACTATTTTTTCCGTGAATCTTTTAACCGTTTTAATTTTTGTTTCAAGTTTTTAAAAGAGTCAGTCTGCACAATTTCTGCCACTTGTTTTGCCTGTTTACTTCTATCGATTTCAATCTTTAATTCTTGAACTTGTTGGCGGAGTTTAGTTTCCCTAATTTCCACCTGTTTGGCCATGTTTTGGAATACCCTGGCCAGTTGCCCCAACTCATCTTCTCTTGCAGCAACTCCATCAAGACTATCAATAGTAAAAGACTCGCTCTCTACAGCAGCAGCTTCTGTAACTAATTTAACCTGCTCCAAATACTTCAACATTATTTGATTTTTCTCGTAGATTTCGTTCTCTAAATCTGTTGAATGTTCTGTAACTGTATCGAGCATAATTTCTAAGTCTTCTTGCTCATTTTTTAACTCTTCAATTTCTTTTTGAAGGGATTCATTTTGCTCAATTAATTCGTCTGGTGAAAGTTGCTTATCAATCATAATACTTATTCAAATTCTAGTGTCAGAGTAGGCATTAATCGCTGTAAATTTTTTAAGGATTTTCCCTGCCAATTGGACTTTGGACAAAAAAAAGTTTGTTAGCGTATATTTTACGCTAAACTAAAATCCCAAAATATCGGCTCTGTATCAGTCAATAAAATTGGCTGACAAATAGGGCTAATCTATAGATTCTGAGGAAAACTAAGGAGCTTTTAAGTTTTCAGTTGATTTTTTGCTCCCTTTCTTGATAACATCATGACGAGTTCGTGGGGCTTTTTTGTAACCTTTAATACGTCCGGAAGAAAAACCTCGACGTTTGGGAAATTTGGCGAAAGTCCCCAAGGTCGTAATTATTCTTGAAAAGTCTCTTTGAACTAGACTAGGGGTGATTTTGATGGATTTATTAGTCTTCAAATACTGTTCCCAATCACGGGGTAAAACCACAGCTAATTTTCTGGCAGCCCACAAATTTACATAAGAAAGAAGTGTTAGTTTAAACCAATTTTCTTCATGATGTACATCGGGAGTTAAATAAGATGTCATCAATAATCTTTGTTTACCAAATCGAAAAAGATGTTCCATGTCATAACGTTGTCGATAACACTGATAACAATCAACTAAACTTAACTCATCGCGCCGAGAACCAATAACAATAAGCCACATAGGTTTCCAAATACTATTTCTTTCTTGATCTCTGACAACAATCTGGAGTAAAGTAAAGGGGTGATTGTTCATTTTATAGTTTTTAGTTCCTCTCATTAACATCTGTTTCCATCCCGAAATAGTCACTGTTAATTGACGACCTTTTTTCGTTGTAAAGGGAACATGATGAACTTCATCATGTTCAGTCCAAGTTTGGTCATCTTTAAGGTCAAATTTATCCCCATCCCAACGGGGATGTCCCGAAGTTTTGGCTTGATTTGGGTCCCGAATAAATTGACGATAAAAAACTCGGTCACTTCTAACTCTTGTAATAGTAACTACGTCTTCATGCTTAACTTGTTCCCCAATAAAATCCTTTTGGCTGTAGTCACTATCAGCCACTAAGACAGATAATTTATCAGAAAATAAAGAACTTTGCCAGATTTTTTTTAGTTGTTGATTGCCTTGATTTACTCCTTTATGTTTAGAGGGGACTCGCTCTCCTGATAAGGGGACAGCCCAAGGGACTTTTTCTGTGTCTATTTGGTCAGGTAAAGCGCAGACAACGGAATAACAATGTCCAATATTAATGGGTTTATTTCCCTTAATTGGATTGGGGTAATGAATAAAGGTTTTATCCGCTAACGTTTCGGCAAACCGTCGTGGACAGGGAGTTGTGTCAATACCAAATAAGTTATAATGTTTTGAAGTGGGAGGAATTGTTCTCGATACCGCTGAAAATAAAGTCTCAATTCTCTGTTCATAATTAGGGTCAGTTTGAGTGGGTAAAAACTCTTGAATTCCTCTATATAAACTGTTATAATCTCTTCTAAATAAAGGATTGAGAGACAATTCAACGACTGAGTGAGATTGTTGGTTACTGGAGAGGGCATCGAGTAATTCTATAATAGTTTCTTTTCTAGCTTTTAGTCCTTGGAAGAGGTTAGACCTCCACACCAGGAATTCCTCGACAGACGTAGCCGTTTCATTTTTGGTCATTTTTAAAATTTATTACCTTATAAATTAGCTGAATATATACGCTAACATCAAAAGAGGTTGTTTGTTACAGTTAAGGCTAATGTCATCACATTCCGAACTTAAGACCAGTCAAGATGTCCACCTGAGAGCCAAACAAATTAAGAGTCTAATTCGCTCTCTTAAACAGAAAATAAAGAAAATTGAACGGGAAGGGGAAGTAGCACCAGCTAATTGTCATATTATTCGTTATCAGGTTAATCGAAAGGGAACAATCTACTGGTATTATAAACTACAGGCTGCTGAATCAATTTTTCCTATGGCCACTAATAATGAGAAAAAAACCAAATATAAATATTTAGGACGAGCCGGAAGTTCTGCTCATATTGATGCTGTAGAAAAACTCACTAGAAGAAATCTCATTGATGAATTAGAACGAGTCATTCAATCTCTAACTGAAAGCTACTTAGATATCTATATTGGAACCGAAACTGAATGAAGCTATTTAATATTTAAAATCCCCTAAAAAGATGGAAAGAGAGTTTTTAAAATCACCTTAATTCTCTATTTTAGCCCTGGAGATATGTTTAGCGTAAAATTTACGCTAACAATTGTTTTTTATCCAAAGTCCAAGTTTTATCCACTTTAATTTATCCTTATAGGGTGGGAAAAGTAAATCTGTTCCTAGGAAGAAGGAACGTTTTAAGACACTTTTCTGATGAGAAAAGGTGTCAAAGCTGGCTTTGCCATGATAAGAACCCATCCCACTGTTACCTACACCACCGAAGGGAAGGTCAAGCACCCCTAAGTGCATTATTGTATGGTTAATACAAACTCCTCCCGATATGGTCTTTTGTACTATGATTTTTTGCTGTTTTTTGTCATTAGAAAATAAATAGAGAGCAAGGGGTCTCGGTCTTTCGTTTATAAAAGCAATAGCTTCTTCTAGTCGATCGTATTCTAAGATGGGTAAAATTGGACCAAATATCTCGTCTTCCATGATAGGAAAATCAGGAGAAACTTCATCGATAATTGTCGGAGAAATATAGTTCTCTTCTGGTATAACTTGACCTCCTAAAACAATTTTACCTGGTTCTAATAAAGCACACAATCGATTAAAGTGATGATGATTGACAATTCTTCCATAGTCTGGACTGGTTGCAGGGTCGTCTCCATATAGGTTTTTAGTTGCTTCGATTATTGCCTCTAAAAGTTCTTTTTTTATCTGGCGATTGACTAATAAGTAATCTGGAGCTACACAGGTTTGTCCATTATTTAAGAATTTTCCCCAGGCGATACGTTTTGCTGTTTCTTTCACATTGATATTTGTATCGATAATACAAGGGCTTTTCCCCCCTAATTCTAAAGTCACTGGAGTTAAATGTTTAGCAGCAGCTTCCATTACAATTTTGCCGATGGAAGAACCACCTGTAAAGAAAATATGATCAAATTTTTTTTCTAATAATTTTTGACTGGTTTCTTTGGCTCCTTCTATAACCCTTATGTAGTTTTCATCGAAGTTATTATTTATTATTTTTGCGATCACTTTTGATGTATTTGGTGTTAGTTCTGAAGGTTTAATAATAGCACAGTTTCCAGCAGCGATAGCCCCCACTAAAGGGACAATAGCTAAATGAAATGGATAATTCCAAGGACTAATAATAAGAACAACTCCTTTGGACTGAGGCTGTATAAATGCCTTGCCTGGTAATTGATCAATAGGAACAGAAACTTTTTTAGCTTTTGTCCATTTATTGATATTTTTAAGGGCATAATCAATCTCTATTTTGGCTCCAATAACAGCGGTTAAACACCCTTCAAATTCAGTTTTTTTTAAGTCTTTATGTAATGCTTCTAGTATCTCATTTTCATTGTCATCTATCAAGTTTCGTAAATTTTTAAGTTGTTGCTTACGAAAATTAATATCTTGTGTCGTTTCTGAGGAAAAGAAATCACGTTGTTTTCTGATTACTATATCAATACTATCTGTTTTTAACATCTTAAATGGAACCTCAAAAATCAGTTGTTAATCGTATGTTAACAAATTTTAATATTATGAGCAAGGGTTAATCAGTGAGAGCGACTCTTTTGCCTCATTTAATAATTTATAGCCTTCTTCTACTGTTTCGATACGAGAGACTTTATCCCTTAATTCTGATGCTCCAGGAAACTCTTTACAATACCAACTCAAATGTTTTCTAGCTTGATAAATACCTCGTTTACCTTTATATTCCCATAACCCTTGTAAATGTTCTTTAGCACATTCTAATTTTTCTCTAGGAGTGGGTTTATTCTGCTTAATTCCTGTGCAAAAAAAGTGATCAATTTCTCCTACTAAAAAAGGATACCCCAGGGTTCCACGGGAACACATAACCCCATCTGCCCCTGTTATTTCCAAACAGTTAATAGCAGCTTCTACAGAAAAGATATCACCATTAGCAATAACAGGAATAGTCAAGATTTCTTTAACTTTTTTAATCCATTCCCACCTAGCATTTCCCTTATATCCTTGTGCGCGAGTTCTCCCATGAAGGGTTAACATAGCTGCCCCTGCATCTTCCATTTTTTGAGCAAATTCTAAGATGTTAATTTCTTTATCATCCCACCCTATTCTCGTTTTTACAGTAACAGGAACCTCCACAGATTTAACTACTTCTGCCACGAGTGTTTGGGCTAGATGTGGCTGTCTTAATAAAGAAGAACCCCCACCTTTTTTCGTTATTTTATTAACGGGACAACCCATATTAATATCAATAGTTTTTGCTCCTTCTGCTACGGCTTTTTGTGCCGCTTCTGCCATAAAATCAGGACGACAATCAAATAATTGAATACTAATAGGTTGTTCATTTTCATCAATTTCCATCAGTCTAGGAAGTTGTTTTAAATGATGAATTTCTGTGGCACTCACCATCTCAGTGTACATCATAGAATTGGGTGAATAACGCCTCACTAAACGACGAAAAACTAAGTCAGTAACACCAGATAAGGGAGACTGTAAAACCCTACTTTTAACTTCTACTGAGCCAATTTTTAAGGGTTGAGATAGTTTTTCTTGTAGATGGGATGAAATAGATAACATTGTTTTATTTTGATTCGTTTGATAGATAATTGTTCTGGTTTTGTGATTGATTTAATGACAGTAAGTTTGTCCAAGTTAAAGTAAGTTGAATCATTTGTAAATAAGTTTGTAAGTCTAATTGTCCACTTTTCAACATCTCTTTATATTGCTGGTGAGTATATTCTAATTGTTCCTCTTGTACCTCTCCTAAAATTAAACCTTCTGGCAGTTTTTGGCTGTATTCATCCATCAGTTTCAATATCTGATTATGGGATAATTCTTTTTGTTTTTCTTGCCATTGTTTGCATTGTTCAGAAAATATTTGTGTCATTTTTTCAATTTGTTCATAAACCTCTGGGGATACTTTGCCATCAATTAGCATCAATCGATATTTTTGCCTCAAAGTTTCATTTTCTTCTATTGCTTTTTGGGGATTATCATCCAATAATTGTCTTAATTCATGAATAGTTTGTAGGTTCGCTTGAAGGAGATTATTTTGTTTTCTCTTACCCCACCAACGGATTAAAAACCCAAGACTACTGGTACTTATTAACATAATAAAAGCAGCTTGTAAAGGCTTATTTTCTTGTAAATAACGTTGCCAAGCAACTCTAGGATCGCCATGATTAAAGACTTGTTGGGCCCCAGGATGAATATAAATCAACCCTTCACTTAACAGTTTAGCATCTTGCTCAGAAGCTAATTGAGGGTAAAAAGGAGAGTATTGACGAAAGTTAGAAATAATCGCCCATGTTAATAAAGAAACTTTTCTTTGATTGACATCTGGGCGAGTAATTAATGCCCCAGGGGTTGAGATAGTTAGTAAGTCTTGATTGGGTAATTGTGGTAAAGGTTTATAAGTCCCTTGAGGGATAAATTTTCCTTGATAAGACTCAGGAAACTGAATAGTTAAATAATTAACTAAACTCGAATCTACGGGAATTAAATTAAGTTGAGGTGACTTGTTTAATTCTTGTTTAAATCTCTCACTGGTAGCCAATGGTCCCACATAAATAAAGGCATCAACTTCATCATTAATCAGTTTTTTAAGTCTATCCTGATTAGATTTTATTTCTATTACTTCTATATTACTCGCTTCAAAAATTCTCTTAGCTGTGAAATAAATTCCGCTACCTTCTGCTCCAATAATAACCTGTTTTCCTTGTAAATCTGCTAAGGTTTTAATGTTAGAATCAGCTTTAGAAACTATATGCAAATACTCTTGAGTTAAGACTAATAAAGTATTAACTTTTCCTTCTTTCATAGCATCACTTGCTACATCCAATTGGACAATAGCAAAATCAACTTCTTTATCCAATAAACGTTGTAAATTTTGCTGTGAACCTTGAGAATCAAAATTATCTGTTACCTCAATTTGTTCTATAGTATCTGCTGATAGCTTAATTTGAGAACTAATACTTTTATAACCACTTCCTGGGGAACCACTAGAAATTGATAATGTGGTTTTTTGTGTGGCACAACTCCCTAAAAAAATAGGTATTATTAATATTAAGCTATGGATAAAGTTTGGTTTTATCATTTTAATTTTCCAAGGATAAATCATAAATTTGACGACGGGAAAAATGGGTTACTTTTGCTAACTGACGACTGGCTTGCGATCGCGTCATCCCTTGCTTTAATAATTGTTGTAATTCATCTTTTAATTCCTCAATAGTTAACTCAAGTCCATCATTTTGAGAACCCCCTGCTATAATGAGGGTAAATTCTCCTTTGATCTGTTGAGAATTCTGATAATATAAGATAGCATTTTCTAAGGTTCCTCGCCAAAACTCCTCATAACGTTTAGTTAATTCTCTTGCCACTGTAATCTGATGATCCTGCCCAAAGACTTCTTTAAAATTTCTTAAGGTTTTCAGTAAACGATGGGGGGCTTCATAGATAATAATAGTACGAGTTTCTGTCATTAATTGATTGAGGCGATCACTTCTATCTTTTCCTTTTAATGGCAAAAAACCCTCAAAAATAAAGCGATCTGTGGGCAAACCAGACACAGAAAGGGCAGTAATAGCAGCCGTTGCTCCAGGGATAGGAATAACAGGAATATTTGCTATAATACAAGTATAAATTAAATCATATCCAGGGTCAGAAATTCCTGGCATTCCAGCATCCGTTACTAAAGCAATGGTTTGTCCTTCTTCAAGATAGTTTAACAATTGAGTATGGCGAGCCGTGCGATTATGATGGTGGTAGCTAACCTGAGGCGTAGTAATCTCAAAATGATGCAAAAGTTTAGCAGTATGACGGGTATCTTCTGCGGCGATAAGATTAACTGATTTTAAAATTCGGATCGCCCGAAAGGTAATATCTTCTAAATTCCCGATGGGTGTTCCCACAATGTAAAGTGTTCCCTGCTGTAAACTTTCGTTGTTCATTATATTAGTCATGAATGGATTATTTGTCGGTTTAACGACTCTCGATATCATCTATCTTGCGGATCACTTTCCCCATTCTAATGAAAAAATTGTCGCCCTTGATCAAACCATTGCGGCAGGGGGGCCTGCTACCAATGCAGCTATTACCTTTCAACATTTGGGTCATCAAGCCACCCTTTTAAGTATGATTGGGAACCACCCCATTAGTCAACTAATTTTTGCAGAATTAGAAGATTGTTCCTTGAGTGTTTTTGATCTTTCCCCTTCTCACGAAAAACCGCCTCCAGCTTCTTCAATTATTGTTAATAAGGTTACAGGAGAAAGGGCTGTTATTTCCATTAATGCTATCAAATCTCAGGCCAAAGCAGATAAATTATCCCTAGAAATTTTACAGGATGTTGATATCATTTTAATCGATGGACATCAGATGGCAGTGAGTCAAATCATTGCCCAAGCAGCGCATTTTAGAGACATTCCTCTTGTCATTGATGGAGGCAGTTGGAAACCAGGGTTTGAGGAAATTTTACCCTATGTGAAGTATGCTATTTGTTCTGCTAATTTTAATCCCCCTAATTGTTATGAGATTGACGATGTTGTCAAATATTTACAACAATTAGGTATTCCTAATATTGCCATTACTAATGGAGCAAATCCTATCAAATATTGGACAAAAGAAAAGTTTAGTAATATAGAAATCTCTCATATTAAAGCAGTTGACACCTTGGGTGCTGGCGATGTTTTTCACGGAGCATTTTGTCACTTTATTTTGAACAATAATTTTATTGATTCCTTAGCAAAAGCTTCAGAAGTTGCTGCGGTGGCTTGTCAATCTTTTGGCACTCGAAAATGGATGGAACATTTAATCTTATAAATAGAAAAGTTCAAAATTTCGTAGTCAAGGCTTTAGCCTTAATAAAGACTATATTTCTCATCCTAAAGGACTAACTACAAACTTACAATCAGTCTAAACATTTTAAAAGCTTAGGAAAATGAACCAAGAAAAAATTGGACTAATTTTATCAATATTTGTCACTTTATTTATGTCAATTCTAGGAATTAGTTTTGGCATTTTTATTCAATCAGAAGCTATTTTATTAGATGGATTTTTTAACGTTGTTAGTTTTATCATGGCCTTAATAACATTGGGAGTAGCTTGGTTACAAAAACAACCAGAGAATGAAAATTTTAACTTTGGTTATCTAAGTTTTATTCCCTTAGTCAATCTTATTAAAGGACTGTTAATTTTTCTCTTATCATTATTTGCTTTAACCTCTGCTGTAACTGCCATTCTATAAGGTGGTAGAAACCTCAATGCTAACATAGCTGTAATTTACGCTTTAATTGCTTCTGGTGGTTGTTTAATAACTGCATTGATTCAAAAGAAAATAGCTGAAAAAACTCGTTCATTAATGATAGAAGTAGATGCCAAAAACTGGTTAGTTAATGGGTTAGTTAGCTTAAGCGTTGGCATTGCTTTTACTGTGATTATATTCATCAAAAACACGCCTTTATCTTGGTTTATTCCCTACGCCGATTCTACTTTAGTTATTATTATCGTATTAATTACCATTCCGGTTCCTATTAAAGTTATTATCCAAAGTTTAAAACAATTATTGTTAGCTTCTCCTAGCACAAATATTCAGCAAAATATAACCCATTTATTTGAAACTGTAGCTAAGTCATTTCTTTTGGAAAATTATTGGTTAAGAATAACTCAAATAGGCAACACTATATTTGTGAGTATTTATTGGTTATTGCCAGGAGAATATAACCTAAAAGGAATTGAAGAATTAGATAATATTAGAGAGGAAATAAGCCAAGTTATCTGTCAACAATATCCTGATTTAATGATTGATATTGTTTTTACTAAAAGTTCTAAATGGGCAGAAGATATAATCCTTAGGGAAAAGTAATAGTAAGTTTTAATTATTTTCTTTAACTAAAATCTTCCCTCCTGCCTTCTGCCCTCTGCCTCTCTCCGAGCCCGAAGGGATGTTAAGACTTTAACCATCTTTTCATCATCAAAAACCTGATAAACTAAGGGATGTTGAATATTAATCCGAGGGGAGAAAACAGGGGATGAAGTTCCCTTAAGTTTTAATAGAGTAGTAGGGTGGGCAAAAAAAGATAATTTAACGGTTAATCAAGAAATCTTTACTCACTGCCCACCATTCACTGTTAATAGTTTTCGCAAATTTTTGGGTATATTAACGGTATCGGGCTATGAGAAGAGAGAATCATACTTTCGATGAGAGAAGAGTATTTTTCCCTCAATATCTAATCTCATACCCACCCCAGTCGTTCCTATCTTAAACAATGACCCATGAGTTCCTTGATCAAAATACCAAAATCTTCCTCCGGTGCTAATGAAATGTCATCTAATCCCATGACAAACCCTGCCTTATGGCAAGCATTGGAAGCCGAGTTAGTCTATATTCAAGACAGATCAGGGAAATATTTATCATTTTATGGAGATTTAGGGGAAGAATTAGCCATTGAACCGGAAGATATTATTGGCTTTTTCCCGGAACAAAGTTTAAAACCAGCATCCCCAGACGCTTATTCCGAGAGAATTAAACGAGTATTAGAAAGAAAAATACCCGAACAATGTTATTGTCAATTTGAATACAAAGGTCAAACCTTTGCCCTAGAATTAGTCATTAGTCCTATTTTACCCAAACAAAAGCAAGCAACAACCGTTCTGGTAATGGGACATCCCTTACAAGATAATGACCTGAGTTTAATTAATAATTCCGCCTTACCCACCCACCCCGATCCCTATCAAAAACTACTGACCAAAATTGCCAGAAAAATTCGACGAACCCTAAATTTAGAAACCATCTGGCAACAAACCGTAGATAGTTTAGGAGAAGCTTTGCAAGTCAGTCGTTGTTTGATGATTGCCATCGGACCAGAGCAAGGATATTTAGACGTTAAAGCAGAATATTGTCTACCCTATTGTCCTTCAGAATTAGGCAGTCGTTTGATTCCCCAGGAGGAACCCTTGTGGCAACAAGCCCTAAATCAACGGGAACCCCTAATTTTTGAGCAATTACTAGAAAATTCTTCTCAAGTACAATCTAATTTAATTGTTTCCACCTTTTATCAAAATCAACGCAATGGTTTAATCTGTTTACAGCAATGCGATCGCAGTCGGTATTGGTCTCCGGCTGAAATCGAACTCATCCAAGAATTAGCGGATCAAGTAGGAACAGCCATCGCCCATGCTACCCTTTATCAAGAACTGGAACAAGCAACCCTAGCGGCCGAAGAAGCATCCCGTCTCAAAAGTGACTTTTTAGCCAGTACCACCCACGAATTGAGAACCCCTCTCAATGGCATTATTGGCTTTTTGAAACTGATTTTAGACGGCATGGCTGATGATGCCGAAGAACAACAGGAATTCCTGGAAGAGGCTCATAAATCAGCCCTACACCTGCTTAATCTCATTAACGATATTCTCGATATTGCCAAAATAGAAGCTGGCAAAATGGATCTCGAGTTAGGTGCAGTGGAACTCGCAGAATTATTCCAGGCTGTGGATAATTTTACATTACCCCAAGCCCAACGCAAACATCTGGAGTTTCGCAGTAAACTACCCAGTACCTTAACCCCCATAGTGGTTTATGGGAATTATCAGAGATTATTACAGGTGATGCTGAATTTAGTCAGTAATGCTATTAAATTCACCCACGAAGGGAGTATTGTAGTCAACGCAGAGATTGTCAAAAAGAAAATACACCACCAAAATCAAGAATTTCCCGGTCATGTCAAAGTGAGTGTCACCGATACTGGTATTGGGGTTTCCCTGGATAAACAAGCCAAACTCTTTGAAAAATTTGTGCAGGTAGACGGTTCCCATACTAAAGCCTATGGAGGAACTGGACTCGGTTTAGCCATTTCTCAAAAGCTAGTGGAAGCTATGGGAGGACAAGTGGAATTTTATAGTATGGGGGAAGGACTTGGTTCTACTGTTACCTTTACCGTTCCCCTCGAACAAATGCCAGTGATCAAAACAGCAAAAGCCTGATAAAAGTTAGGAAATCTGATGTTAGAATTAAACTATTATTTAGACTTTATAGTAAAGGTGATTTGTGGCTACATCATTACCAGATTTACCCGTAGAAGAACTTGAAGAAGGAGGTTCCTCCGAAGGCAAAGGGTTTAATTTCCGTCCCTATTTATTGGACTTTGGATAAAAAACAATTGTTAGCGTAGATTTTACGCTAAACATATCTCCAGAGCTAAAATAGAGAATTAAGGTGATTTTAAAAACTCTCTTTCCATCTTTTTAGGGGATTTTAAATATTAAATAGCTTCATTCAGTTTCGGTTCCAATATAGATATCTAAGTAGCTTTCAGTTAGAGATTGAATGACTCGTTCTAATTCATCAATGAGATTTCTTCTAGTGAGTTTTTCTACAGCATCAATATGAGCAGAACTTCCGGCTCGTCCTAAATATTTATATTTGGTTTTTTTCTCATTATTAGTGGCCATAGGAAAAATTGATTCAGCAGCCTGTAGTTTATAATACCAGTAGATTGTTCCCTTTCGATTAACCTGATAACGAATAATATGACAATTAGCTGGTGCTACTTCCCCTTCCCGTTCAATTTTCTTTATTTTCTGTTTAAGAGAGCGAATTAGACTCTTAATTTGTTTGGCTCTCAGGTGGACATCTTGACTGGTCTTAAGTTCGGAATGTGATGACATTAGCCTTAACTGTAACAAACAACCTCTTTTGATGTTAGCGTATATATTCAGCTAATTTATAAGGTAATAAATTTTAAAAATGACCAAAAATGAAACGGCTACGTCTGTCGAGGAATTCCTGGTGTGGAGGTCTAACCTCTTCCAAGGACTAAAAGCTAGAAAAGAAACTATTATAGAATTACTCGATGCCCTCTCCAGTAACCAACAAGCTCACTCAGTCGTTGAATTGTCTCTCAATCCTTTATTTAGAAGAGATTATAACAGTTTATATAGAGGAATTCAAGAGTTTTTACCCACTCAAACTGACCCTAATTAGGGTTTGCGGAAAAAGTTTCTCCAAAATTTGTGCCACTTTTGACCAAGAATTTTCTGACAAATCAATAAATTTTAGTACATAAAAATTGTTTAAAGTATAATCAAAATTAATGAAAGGCGGTTTAATGAGTTCCCCTGTTCTATTGTTAGTAAATAAGGACAAAAAAAGCGACAAAAACTGCCTCAGAAGTTTAGAAAGATTGACAACTAAAAATGTAATAGCAATAGATGTAATGGAGGTTTCAGGGAGTTTTGTCATCACGAGATTTAGGCTAAATCTTCGTTTAGCTTGTCCAAACTTTCCCTCAATAGCATTACGGAAGCATTCATCGGAGAGGGCTTGTTTCTTTTCTTCTTCACTGACATTTTTCGGAGGTCTTCCTAACTTCGGACCACTGATTCTTATCCCTCTTTCCTTACACCAATTTCTGTTTTCCCTAGTTCGATAAATTTTATCTACATGGACGGATTCGGGATAATAGCCAAACGTTTCTTTATACTTTTCTACTTGTTCTTTTAAATGACAAGATTCATTGAAGTTTTCCCAACTTATTTTGTATAGAAACACATAGTTATCTACACAGCTTACTGAGAGTTTAGCTCCAAACTCTATTGGTTTTCCTGCTTTTCCCCTCACTATTGGACGAATATGCGGTTGAGTTAAACTTACAATTCTTTGAGGAACACTCTGGGTCTTATTCTCCCACATTGATTGTTGTTGTTCATAAACTTTTTTGATAGTCTCTAGACAATTTTTCTGTCTTTTACTCAGATTTTTCAGGGAAGCCCCAGCTTGAATTAAGTCTTCTATATTTCCTAAATTTTTTTTAAGGTATTTTAACTGTTTCCCGATAGCTTTTCTTCTTTCTTGATAAGATACTTTTCGTTTTTTAGCTACTTTTAAGTATTCCTTTCTAGCAATTTTTCTAGAAGTTCTCGGCTTTTTTCTCAATTTTACTCTTAATGGTTTATAAAGATTATCTATTATTCTTTCTGTCTCAATTCTGGCTTGATTTAATATGCCTAAATCCGTTGGGTATTTGATGTCTGCTGGCGCACAAGTCGCATCTAAAATTAGTTTACCTTTATTTTTTATTTTTTCTCCTTTTTCTTGGAGACAATCCTTTTTTTTTACTTCTTTATCACTCTTGTCTATTTCTCTTTTTACTATTTTTTTATTGATTTTGTTTATCAATTTTCCATCAATTCTTTTCCTAAAATGAACTAGCATTGAAGATTCCAGTGGTGGCTCTTGTTGATAACAAATTAAACCTATAAAGTATTGTAGATAGGGATTTTCTCTAATCTGTTCTATAGTTTCTCTATCACTTGTTCCTGATTTTTCCTTAATAATTAATGTCCCTAATGCCATTCTAAATAGTTTGGCTGGCGCACCTTTTTCTGCTGAAAAAAGTTTAGCATATTCTTCCTCAAAATCATCCCAAGGTGTCAACTCTGCCATGATTACCCAACGATTATTGGGGGACAATTTGCCCTCGAAAGGTAATTCAAATTTTTCTGGGGGCGGTAAAGGTTGCTCCTCTTTTCGATACATTTGTTCTTGACCAACAACTGGGAGGTGTTTCTACCAATTATAGCGGTTTGTAGCCGACAAAGCTGATCTTTTTTGCGATCGCGAATATGGGTGTAACCTTTTAAAGAATAGGGTTTTGCTTTTATTCAGCAAACCCTACTTAGCACGTCTTTCAAAGAAGTTGTTAAAAGCGACGCCTAGATTTAGACATACTTGTTGCAAACAGGCAGAATAAGCTAGAGATAACCCGGGTTTCTCACAAATTAATTTGAAAGCCCAATCCAGAGATGAAAAATGATAATTTTTAGGACTAATAGAAATTTTGAATATAGATGAATAAAAAAATTGACTTTGATTATCCAAAAATTGAGTTTAAGAGGGAATAATTATATTAACTTTTGATTTTCTCCACGATAAATAAGACTAAATGAAAGTATCAGTCAGTCAACAACTTATGATAGATATCTTTTTTAAAAAACAACTTATTCTACTTATCCAGTATTAGGAATAGTTTTAATTCTTTTGTTAGCAATAGACAAAATATCTTGATAAGGACAAGCACTAGCTATAGCGATAATAATTCTTCTACAACTAATCTTTATTCTGGCTCCCAACTTAAGAAGATTTAGACGTATTCTTCCCACAGTTGCTTTAGCCAATGAAGTTTTTTTTTAAACAGTGTTGACGAAAAGCATTTATGAGAACATAAGCCCAGGAATGTATCCATAATCTTAGTTGATTACTTTGAAATGTTTGAGTTGAAGTTCTATCAGCTAACAAGTCTAATTGTTGTTCTTTAATCTGATTTTCCATCTCGCCTCTCGGACAGTATTTTTTTGTATAAAGTTTTGAGGGTGGAATTTTTGAAGCGGGCAAAGATGTCACCACATGGCGCATTTTTAAGCCATCACTTCCATAACAAACTTTTGTCACTACTCTTCTTTGACAACTCCATGACTTTTCTGTTTTATAACGAATAGAGCGATACCAAGTAGAAATTGGTACTAATTTTTTAACTTCTTCTAAATCTTCTTTTTTCTGAAATAAACTATCCATTAATTCAGTTATTGGAGCTAGTTTTTTTTCATATTCATGTTTGGCTTTTTCAATTACATCATCCGCTCGTAACTTAATAACGCCATTTGTTCCCATAGCTATAACATAATCAACTAAAGGCTGATTTCCACAAAAATAGAAGATTTCTTCACGGGCATAGGCACTATCACCCCTAACTAGGATATGAGTCTCTGACCATTTTTCTCTAATTAGTCCGATAATTCTTTGTAATTCGTCTAAGGCTCCATCGGCTGGATCTACATTAGATGAACGAAGTTTAGCAACTAATAAATGATGCCCACAGAAAATATGTAAAGGAGCATAACATACTCCGTGATAATAACTATTAAAAAATGCCCCTTCTTGATTACCATGTACTTGGTCATCCGTGACATCCATATCTAATATAATACTTAAGGGAGGTTTTTTATAAGACTCTAAAAAAAATTCGACAAAAGATTTTTCAATGGCTTCAAAGTTGGGTTCTATTTTATGATAAAGACTCGTTTTTTGGTCGAGAATAGTCTCAGGACAATATTCCAATCTATTAATTGTACTTTTTCCAGCTAACCATCCCTTTTTATCTTCAAGTTCATTAAGCTTTTCTAAAGCGATCTTAAGGGCAGGATCGTGACGTAATTTATCATGGTCATTGACATCTTCATAGCCTAAAATAATTCCATAAAGCCTTTGTGCTAATAACTCATGAACGGAATGATCTACATAAGATTGATGACGATGAGCTTGAAAACAGTTACCAAACTTCTCGGTAATTCCCAGTTTTTTATCCAACTAAGCTATCCAGACAATCCCCGCATCTGAAGTGATTAGTCCCCCATCAAAATTAGCGATTATTTCTTTTCCTTTCTGTTTACTAAAGTTGATTACTTGACGAGGGGTTCGGGGATGACTGGGACTCATTAAATCAGTTTAAGGTAAATTGCTTTAATAATTAAATTATAGCATATTTTATTCTAACAATCTAGTACTATTAGAGATTTTATTAATAATTTTTTTGGAAAAATGAGTGATTGATTTATCTTTTCATCTTTGTCTAATTCGGGTTGATTTTAACTTAAAATCTGACAACAGACTGTTGGTTGGGGAAATCTGCGATCGCTCTGTTCAAACCCACTTCCTGTAAGGCTTCTGTGTTTGGCGATCGCAGATTTTGTGAGAAATTCGGGATAACCATTCGTATTGCTTCTTTAACTGAGGTATAAGTTTTTTTACCTCATACCCTGACAAACCTTTACCTGTCTCTATATACGTTTGGTTGATCAAGTCAAGGCAATAATTCCACAACCATCGGCAGTTACCAAAGCTTTGCTCCAGTGACTGCTTTTGTTCTGTATTTGGATATAACCTTATCTTGATAGCTCGTAGCATTTTAGAGGAAATTTAATTTTATATAAATTATTCTAACACAAGATTTCTGTTTTGTGTTAAAAGCTCTGACTGCCATTCATCCCACGCTCTCGTGCGTGGGTGTTTTTGGGGAAAATACAGCGTGGGGCTTCTGGCAGTTAAGCTAAAATAGAAATCATACCCGATTCCCAGTCCCGTTTTACACTGATATATGCAGCAACTTCGTAACTACTACGCCATTTTAGGGGTTTCTCGAGATGCCACCGCCGAGGAGATTAAAAAATCTTTTCGGAAACTCGCTCGGCAGTGTCATCCTGATGTTAACCCGGGGGATAAGACAGCAGAGGAAAAATTTAAGGGTATTAACGAAGCTTACGATATTCTCTCCGATGAAGCTAAGCGTGCTGAATACGATCGCGGTCTTTTTGGCAAAAGCAAACGTCGTCCTCCTCGTCCCCAATCTCGACCCCCTCGTAATGGCAACAATAACAGTGGTTACAAAAGGGATAGCGAGTTTTGGCGGTTCCAAGACTACAACCCTGGGGGGACAAAACGGGCTAAAGTAGTTAACCCTTCTCGCAGTGCGAGGGATGTGGAAGCGAAGTTAAATATTCCCCTAGAAAAAGCCTATCGGGGGGGACGGGAACGCATTCGCTTAGAAGATGGGCGATCGCTGGAAGTGGATATGCCTTCTGGTATGATCGATGGGCAAAAAATTCGCCTCAAAGGTCAAGGACTCCAAGGAGGGGATCTCTATCTTAAGATTACCATCACCCCTCACGCTGTTTTTGAGTTACGGGGTAGCGATATCGCTTGTCAAGTGCCTGTAACCCCTAGTGAAGCCATTTTAGGGGGTTCTGTGGAGGTTCCTACTATCGATGGTTTGGTTAAAATGACTGTACCGAAAGGGGTGCGTCCCGGCCAACGGTTACGGTTAGCTAATAAAGGTTATCCCGACAGTTCGGGAAAACGGGGGGATCAACTGGTAGAAATACAAATTGCTATCCCTTCGGAAATAAGTGAGGAGGAAAGGGCTTTATATCAACAAATTCGGGAAAAAGAACAATTTAACCCCCGTCAACATTGGTTATAGTATCCGGTGGAGAAACTTAATTTTCACGTTCCAAAAACTACGTGGTCAATTGGACACTAAAAACGGACGTGGAGGAAGGCGTAAGACTACTTCATCTGTAGCCGCATCCTGTGAAGCGTCAACCACCCCTAAATACAGGCAGTTAAGCTTATTTTAGGGAATCACCGTTCTTTAGCGTAGCGGAGGACGGTGAGGATGTCAACGGACATAATGGTAAAAACAGAATGCAAATCTTGTGGTTGAGGTTGTCTAAATAATTCCATAGAAGGATACCAAGGACTATCGTTTCTATCTAATAACCAACGCCAGTCAGAATTGTAAGGTAAAACCGTCCAAACTTTTTTATTTAATGCCCCCGCTAAGTGGGCGACAGGTGAATCGACTGAAATTACTAAATCAAGTTGATTAATAGCTACAGCCAGATTGCCATAATCTGGCAAGTGAGGACTTAAATCAATGACTTGGATATCTGGAGGGAGTGTCTTAATCCCAGATTCCGCACTTCAAAAAGTAGCATTAAATACTACAAGCCTGGTGTTAATAATTAAGTATAATTGCTTAAGCTCTTGAAGACAAAAAAGTGGGATAATTGTTTAAGTTGTTTCCTCTGTAAAAAAAGAGCGAAAAATGTCTTATTTAGAAGAAATACAAGTTAAAAATTTAGACCATTTAGGGATAGTAGCTGGTTTAATTGATGAAATAGGAATAGTCAAAATAATTAATAATAAATTAGGAATAGATGTTAGAGAAAAAAATCTCAGCAGGTACAGTAGTTAAGTCTATTTTAATCAATGGACTAGGATTTGTTTCAAGACCTCTATATTTATTCAGTCAGTTTTTTCAAGATAAAGCCATTGAGAAATTGTTAGGAGAAAGAATTAAACCTGATTACCTTAATGATGATAAAATTGGGAGAGTAATGGATGAATTATATAAATATGGACTAAATGATATTTTTATTGAAGTAGTTTTAGAAGTAATTAAAAAATTTAAAATAGACCTTAAATACTCCCATTTAGATTCCACATCATTTCATTTAGATGGAGAATATAAAAGGGAAGAAGATAAAGAGAAACAGGAAGAAGAAAAAATTATTAAAGAAAGACCAATTTGTATTAAGAAAGGATATTCTCGGGATCATAGACCAGACTTAAAACAATGTGTCTTGGATTTAATAACAAGCCAAGATGGAGATATTCCATTATTTGTGAGAGCAGGAGATGGAAATGAATCTGATAAAGCTGTATTTGGAAAAGTTTTAGTAGAATTCAAAAAGCAAATAAAGTTTGATAGTATCATGGTTTGTGATAGTGCTTTATATGGTCAAGAAAATCTCCAAATAATCCAACATTTAAAATGGATAACGAGAGTTCCAATGACCATAAAAAAAGCAAAAGAATTAGTGCAAAATATAGAGGTGGAAGAAGTAAAAGATGAAGATAAAGAAAAAAGAAGTGACCTAAATTTAGAAAGTTATACCTGGAAAGAAGAAATTGTTACTTATGGTGGAATCAAGCAAACTTGGTTAATAGTCTTGAGTGAAAAAAGACAGAAAAGTGATTTGGAAAAACTAGAAAAACAACTTTCCCAAGAAGAGAAGAAATCCCAAAAATTTCTTAAAGAAATACAATCTGAAGAATTTGAACATCCTCAAGCTGCTCGATATAAATTAAAAGCTATTAATAAAAAATTGAGATTGTTGGAAATAAAAGAAGTTGAACTGATTGAAACTTACTCGAAAAAAAAGGAAAAGATTTATAAAATGATTAGTCTGATCATCAAAAAAGATGAAGAGATAAGTAGAAAGACTAAAGAAGCAGGAAAATTTATTTTAGCAACTAACTTAGTAGAGGAAAATAAATTAGAAGCTAGTGAAATTCTGATAACTTATAAAAACCAGCAATCTACGGAAAGAGGATTTCGATTTTTGAAAGATCCCTTATTTTTTACTGATAGTTTCTTCGTTGAAAAACCAGAAAGAATAGAAACAATGTTATTTTTAATGTCTTTGTGTTTGTTGATTTATAACTTGGGGCAAAGAGAATTAAGAAATTGTTTAAAAAGAGTCAAAAAAGGAATAAATAATCAAGTAGGGAAAGTAACATTGCGTCCGACTTTGAGGTGGATACTTCAATGTTTTCAAGGTATTCATTATGTAATTTTAAACGGAGTTAAACAAATTGTCAATTTAACAGAAGAAAGGCGTTTTATATTGAGTTTATTACCTGCATCTTGTCAAAGATATTATCTATAAATTAAATTGGATAAAGCAAAAATAATAAAAGAATAAGAGAATAAGAGTCTAATGATATCAAATGAGAAGAGGAAACTCTCCTTCGTTTGTGCTGAGTCTTGCTAAGTTTTCAATGAGTATAAATCTTCTTAATTTGATTATTTTTCCTAAAAATTTAATGAAAAGAGAAATATTCTTGCCCAGGTATGATTTTCGGACTTTTTAAAACTATGTATTTTTTTATACTACATTTTGAAGTGCGGAATCTGGGCTTAATCTCTTGAGAACAATCGCCCATTTCTAAACTATAGAAGGTAATATGAGGTAATTGTAAAATCGGTAAAAAGTCTTCTAGACGACAAACGTTATTAACAGTCCAAACTAAGCCGACTTTTACCGAATTTGGTTTTTTTTGATTTGCGATGAAAGTAAGTAATTGTTCTTTTCCCTCTCTGGGGACAGTTAGGTAAGGGACTTGATGGGGAATATTGTCTAAAGTTGTGGAAAATATATGAGGCAGACTCATCAAAGAAATATAGGTATCAAAACTTTTTAAAGGAATATCCTGTGCTGTGTAAATGAGAGCAATCCCTTCTACTTTTTCCAATAAAGGGATAAGATTGGCAGGGACAACTAAGATAAGTTTTTGACATTTTTCTGCCGCCAGAGGTAAGTAACGAATAAATTGGATAATTTCCTTAACACCTTGTTCGGTATGAACTAATAAGTTTTTGTCACTAATATCTTCTCCTTGCCAACGGCATTGAGGCGGATCAAAAGCCATAAATTGTGGAGTTTGCAAACGCCATTCGTACTCTTTCCAGCCTTCTTGATATTCTCCTAATTGCAGTAATGTCATACCCAAATTGTAATGGGCTTGAGCAAACTTGGGAGCAACATTAATAGCCTGTCGATAATATGTAATTGCTCTATCTAATTGTCTTTGTTGACTATAGATAAAACCCAAGCTATTGTAGGCTTCTGCGTGTCGGGCTTCAGCTTGAATAACTTGCTCTAACTGCTCAATGGCTTGGGAGTATTGACCTAGATTGCCAAGGATAACGCCTAAGTTGAAACGGGCAGGTAAATAGCTACTATCTAATTCTAAGCATTTTTCAAAAGAAGCGATCGCTTCTTGTAATTTCCCTTGAGTATAAAGTTGATTGCCTTTGGCGAAATAAGTTTCAGCAAATTGCCAATCCGATGAAGGCATCTCGGTTTGATTTATAGCTTCATCAGGTAAAACATAATTCATACCAATAAACTCTAGATCAGCATCGATGACATCGGGAAAAACCATATTGGGCAAGACGGAGACAGCAAAAATCTCTTGCACAGCCTCTTCAAACTTTAAAAAGGCGAGAATATTTCCGTTGCGAATATCTACAACCCAAACGCCACAGATTCTTTGTTCGAGGGTTTGAGTGAGAGGTAAACCAGCAAAAACGGCAGATTCTCTAATTTGTGATAAACCCACAAAGGCTAGATTACCATAGAAGTCTAAACCACGAGTAAATCCGGGTAATTTGGCGATGGTGATTAACTTGCCTGAGTTATTATCTAAATAGCATAAGCCCCCATGTCCTGATTCTAGTGCAGCTTAGCAAAAATAATCCACCAGTCACTTATAATCTTTAAAGCCCTTAAATTTCCAAACGAACGGCTTAGCAAAATGTTGATTAAGGTAATCAATAAAATTGAGAATTTTTTGGGATAGTTCTTCAGTTGAACGGACAGTAATTCTTTTGAGTAAACGCCTGACTAAGATCGAAAACCAACACTCAATTTGATTAAGCCACGATGTATGTTTGGGAATATAAACAAAGCGAATTCGATGAGATTCATCTGATAAAAAATCTGCTCTGCTGTCCATAGATTGCAAAATCCCCTCCTTTCCTTTTCTCCCTAAATCAATAGTAATTCCACAGCTTTCTGCTACTAATTTGACTAAGCTTTCCGATTTATGAGTGTTGAGTTGATCTACAATAAAAATCCATTCTGCTTTTTCATCAATCTTAATCGTTCTCTGGATATGTTCAGAAAAATCTTGTTCTGTTCTTGTCGGTCCAATAGAGGGACTAACAACTTTTCCTCTTGCCACATCCCAGTTCGCAATCAAGCTTAAAGTTCCGTGTCTTTCATATTCAAATTCGATTTTTTCTACTTGTTTAGGCTTGATTCTTTTGTTCGGAAATAATCTCTCAAGAGCTTGAATCCCTGTCATTTCATCTGTACTAATTAAATGAATTCCTTGTTCTAACAAAGTTTTAGCTTCTTGATGAAGTTCACAGATATATTTGACTTGCTTTTTAAATTTTAAGGGATCATCAATTTTGGCATTTAACCAGTAACGAACGAGATGTGGTTGTAATGTCGCTTCTTTTTAAAAAACGCCCCACACTACGGGGGGAAATCTTTTCGACAATTCCTCTTTTTATGGCTTCATCCGCCAACTCTGAAGGTGTCCAATGGCTCACTGGTCTGTCTGATTTTTCACATTCTTCACAAGCGATCGCTACAATCTGGACTACTTGTTCGACCGTAAAGGATTTTGTTGTTCCAGGTCTTGGGCGATCGCTTAAAATTCCTTTGATCAAGACCATTAATGCTTTCTCCGTTACCTATTGTTCTTCGGCTGCACTCAGTTTTTCTCTCTCCTCAAACCATCGCGATCGCCACTGACGCACTTGTACTCGGTCTAATTCTAATCTTCGACTAATCGAACTATTGCTCTCTCCTGATGCTGCGGCTAAGATTAGCTTAGCTCGTCTAACAAGGCGATAGGGGTTTGTTGTCCCTCTCACTATTTGTTGGAGTACTGTTTTCTGTAGGTTGGAGAGGTTAATTGGCAATGCTTTTATCATGGACATCAACTTCGAGATTCTTCCGTTAGTTTCATTGAAACACATTGTCGTGGCTAGTCACGAAAGTTTCTGTAAAAATCTGGTGGATTACTTTCGCCAAGCTGCACTAGTAGCCAAAGTCGATGATCATACCAACGAGGAGAATGAGGCATGGATAAACCTCTGAGCAGTATTTGATTGGTTTCAATATCGATCAAGATCCCTCCATTAGCTTTATTACCCCGCCATCCATTGGGTTGATCAGTTTCTCCTAAAGCAGTAACGTATCTGGGTTTCTCGTCTCTGATGCCTAAGCCATTGAGATGGCATCGATCCCGTAAATCGTAGGCCGTAATAAAAGGGGGTTTCCAGCGAGGCACAAAACTATATTCTTTTTCAAGGGTACAAAGACAAGAAAAACGAGTATTAACAAACCATAATTCTTGAGCGCACCATGCCATTTCATGGATGTCAATATCCCCGGTAAAGTGTACATTACGAGGTACAAAGCAACCATCGTGTTTACCTTGAGGTTCAAGATGAGAAGCGGCTGAAGGGTTATTGTGTAACTCCCAAATAGAGGATTTCACCCCTAATGCCATACGGTTATTTTTAACGGCAATTCCCATCGGTTTAGGAAACATTTTAAAGTGGGTATTAACATAATTTTGCTCGCTTCGCACCACAATTAATTTACCGGCTTGATAAGTGGAAACAACTAAGGAAATACCCATTTGTTTTAAGATTTCTGTCAGGGAGTCGCTATGAATACTGAGTAAAGGTTCTTGTTGTGGTGATGAGGGATTTAAAGATGTCATCTATAAAATTGAGAATAATTTGGGTGCTGTCTCTTTTAGTTTAGGGCTTTATTGATTTTTTAAAAAGCAGTTGATAGACTAATAGGAACTGATTTAAGCTATCAAGCATAAACTCAGAATTCTTTTAGATTTATTTCAATCCTTTCTCATGCCAATTAGCTCTCTGCTCACAACTAGTCAATATCTACTACAAAACTTTATTATTAATCAAGGTTTTACTTCCGAAAATTTCACCCTAGCTTTCGGAAACGGGTTTAATCACCTTGCCCTTGAAAATTTAGCTCAACAGTTAATTCAGGGTGATTTTAGCTCCTTGCCCACAGTCGATATTAAATCACAGAGTGAGTTAGGTGGTGCTAATGGGGTTTATGTGGCAGAATTAAATAAAATATTCCTCGCTCAAGAATTTATTGACAACGCCCCAGAAAGTCAAATCATAGCCGTAATTTTAGAAGAATATGGTCACGGAATTGATCATTTAATTAATTTCCAAGATAGTCAAGGGGATGAAGGTTTTATATTTTCAGCTTTGGTGAGAGGAGAAAGCTTAACGGATGAACAATTGGCATTAGCAAGAGCAGAAAATGATCAAGTAGAAGTAGTAATTGATCGACAAGTATATCAAGCAGAAGCAAATACCAGTTTAGTAGTAGATACCTTAGTTGATGAAAATGATGGCATTGGAGTAGGAGGAATTAGTTTAAGAGAAGCATTAGGAGCGATCGCAGATGGAGGCACAATTACCTTTGCCGATAGTATTGCCAACGGCACAATTATCCTCAACGGCACAGAATTAGTTATTAATAAATCAGTCACCATAGATGGAGACACAGATAATATTACTGTAAGTGGAAACAATAACAGTAGAGTATTTAATATTGACGATGGTGATATTAATATACAGCAGGTAGTTAATATTAGCGGTTTAACTATTACAAAGGGTAGGACTAATTTTGGAGGAGGAATTGATAACAGAGAAAATTTAACCCTGAATAATAGCACGATTTCTGGGAACTATGCTACTAATGAAGGCGGAGGAATTTTCAACGTTTCAGGAAAGATAAATATTAGTAATAGCACGATTTCTGGGAACTATGCTATGAGTCTTATTAGTGGGGGTGGAGGAATTAATAACTTCTTCGGAACGATAAATATTAGTAATAGCACGATTTCTGGGAACTATGCTAGCGATAGTGCTGGAGGAATTTACAACGGGGCGGGAACGATAAATATTAGTAGCAGTATCGTTTCTGGAAATAATGCTGCGAACTCAGGAGACGAAGTAAAGAATATTTCTGGTACAGTAATAGCGAATAACAACAATCTTTTTGGTGATAGCAGTCAATCCAATAGTGATGCTTTTGATAATTTCACCCCGGGGGCGAATGATATTAATGCCACAACGGATGGTAAGAATGTACCCCTAGACAATATTTTAGATCCTGACGGTTTACAGGATAACGGTGGCTTAACCAAAACGATCGCCTTGGTAGTGGGTTCTCCTGCCATTGATGCAGGTAATAATAATCAGAACTTATTAACAGATCAACGGGGGACAGGATTTGAGCGAGTTATCAATCAACAGGCAGATATTGGGGCATTTGAGTGGTCAAATTTGGAGTTAAAAGTTAATACTCTAAACGACGAAGACGACGGTATCGCAGACGGTGAAATCAGTTTAAGAGAAGCATTAGGAGCGATCGCAGATGGAGGAACAATTAGCTTTGCCGATAGTATTGCCAACGGAACAATTATCCTCAACGGCACAGAATTAGTTATTAATAAATCAGTTACCATCGATGGAGACACAGATAATATTACTATAAGTGGAAATAATAGCAGTCGAGTATTTAATATTAGTGATGGTGATTCTAATCCCGAATTTCTCACAAAATCTGCGATCGCCAAACACAGAAGCCTTACAGGAAGTGGGTTTGAACAGAGCGATCGCAGATTTCCCCAACCAACAGTCTGTTGTCAGATTTTAAGTTAAAATCAACCCGAATTAGACAAAGATGAAAAGATAAATCAATCACTCATTTTTCAAAAAAAATTATTAATAAAATCTCTAATAGTACTAGATTGTTAGAATAAAATATGCTATAATTTAATTATTAAAGCAATTTACCTTAAACTGATTTAATGAGTCCCAGTTATCCCCGAACCCCTCGTCAAGTAATCAACTTTAGTAAACAGAAAGGAAAAGAAATAATCGCTAATTTTGATGGGGGACTAATCACTTCAGATGTGGGGATTGTCTGGATAGCTGAGTTGGATAAAAAACTGGGAATTACGGAGAAGTTTGGTAACTGTTTTCAAGATCATCGTCATCAATCTTATGTAGATCATTCCGTTCATGAGTTATTAGCACAAAGGCTTTATGGAATTATTTTAGGCTATGAAGATGTCAATGACCATGATAAATTACGTCACGATCCTGCCCTTAAGATCGCTTTAGAAAAGCTTAATGAACTTGAAGATAAAAAGGGATGGTTAGCTGGAAAAAATACAATTAATAGATTGGAATATTGTCCTGAGACTATTCTCGACAAAAAAACGAGTCGTTATCATAAAATAGAACCCAACTTTGAAGCCATTGAAAAATCTTTTGTCGATTTTTTTTTAGAGTCTTATAAAAAACCTCCCTTAAGTATTATATTAGATATGGATGTCACGGATGACCAAGTACATGGTAATCAAGAAGGGGCATTTTTTAATAGTTATTATCACGGAGTATGTTATGCTCCTTTATATATTTTCTGTGGGCATCATTTATTAGTTGCTAAACTTCGTTCATCTAATGTAGATCCAGCCGATGGAGCCTTAGACGAATTACAAAGAATTATCGGACTAATTAGAGAAAAATGGTCAGAGACTCATATACTAGTTAGGGGTGATAGTGCCTATGCCCGTGAAGAAATCTTCTATTTTTGTGAAAATCAGCCTTTAGTTGATTATGTTATAGCTATGGGAACAAATGGCGTTCTTAAGTTACGAGCGGATGATGTAATTGAAAAAGCCAAACATGAATATGAAAAAAAACTAGCTCCAATAACTGAATTAATGGATAGTTTATTTCAGAAAAAAGAAGATTTAGAAGAAGTTAAAAAATTAGTACCAATTTCTACTTGGTATCGCTCTATTCGTTATAAAACAGAAAAGTCATGGAGTTGTCAAAGAAGAGTAGTGACAAAAGTTTGTTATGGAAGTGATGGCTTAAAAATGCGCCATGTGGTGACATCTTTGCCCGCTTCAAAAATTCCACCCTCAAAACTTTATACAAAAAAATACTGTCCGAGAGGCGAGATGGAAAATCGGATTAAAGAACAACAATTAGACTTGTTAGCTGATAGAACTTCAACTCAAACATTTCAAAGTAATCAACTAAGATTATGGATACATTCCTGGGCTTATGTTCTCATAAATGCTTTTCGTCAACACTGTTTAAAAAAAACTTCATTGGCTAAAGCAACTGTGGGAAGAATACGTCTAAATCTTCTTAAGTTGGGAGCCAGAATAAAGATTAGTTGTAGAAGAATTATTATCGCTATAGCTAGTGCTTGTCCTTATCAAGATATTTTGTCTATTGCTAACAAAAGAATTAAAACTATTCCTAATACTGGATAAGTAGAATAAGTTGTTTTTTAAAAAAGATATCTATCATAAGTTGTTGACTGACTGATACTTTCATTTAGTCTTATTTATCGTGGAGAAAATCAAAAGTTAATATAATTATTCCCTCTTAAACTCAATTTTTGGATAATCAAAGTCAATTTTTTTATTCATCTATATTCAAAATTTCTATTAGTCCTAAAAATTATCATTTTTCATCTCTGGATTGGGCTTTCAAATTAATTTGTGAGAAATCCGGGATTAGTTCGTCAACAGAGCGGTATCGATAATGCACTAGAATTAGATGGTCATACGATTGGTGTGATTGAAGGCTCAACCGCCTTAACGAATCTTGAGATATTACTATCTTCTAACGGTGTAGAATTTGAACCTCGATTCTATGAATCTACCAGCGCAATGTTTGCTGACTACGATGCAGGTAATATAGATGCCCTTTCCACAGACAGAAGTTTAATTTATGGACGTTTAGATACCTTATCTGAGCCTGATGCTCATCATATTCTCGATGTAGAATTTTCGAGCGAGCCAATTGCAATGGTATTACCTGAAGACGATTCCCAATGGAATAACGTCGTTAAATGGGTCATTAATGCTACCATCGAAGCCGAAGAATTAGGCTTAAATTCTGATAATATTGAGCAAATTTTAGCGGTTAATAAGGATGAGAACCCCAATAATGATTCAGATCCTGCGATTCGCCGTTTCTTAGGAATAGAAAGTCAATTAGGAGAGGTATTAGGTTTACCTAATGATTTTGCTTACAATATCGTCAAATTAGTGGGGAACTACGATGAAATTTATGATCGCCACTTCCCCGACTTAGAAAGAGACAGAAATCTACTGTATTCCGATGGTGGCTTATTATATTCTCCACCCTTCTCTGGTAGTCTTGACGAAGATAATGCCACCATTATTGATAATGACGATCGTGATTTATTACAAGAAATTAAAGACAGAGGGATATTAAAATTAGGCATTAATGGGCAAAAACCTGGTTTCTCCTTCCCCGACGAGAATGGGAGTTATATAGGATTTGATGTGGATTTAGGAAAAGCGATCGCCGTTGCGGTATTCAACGATTCCAATAAAATAGAGTTTGTAGAAAGAGAAGATCGAGTAACATGGTTAACTAACGTAGCCAATGGAGTTGTAGATGTTACTGCTGCCCAAGTCACTCAAAATTTAGTGAGAGATGGCAAAGCCGGAGTGGACTTTATCTCCCCTTATCTTTACACAGGTCAAGGGTTCTTAGTGAGAAAAGATAGTGGTATTCTCAACTTAGCAACCCTTAACGGACATGAAGTAGGATTATTTTCAGGGACGACTGCCGAACAAAATTTACAAGATGCGATGAAAGAATATGGCGGGACTTTCATCCCTGTTTATTATGACAACCTTGACGAGATGTTAGCAGGTTATGCTCAAGGTGACATTGATGCGATTATTAACGACTTACCTTTACTTGGTGGCTTAATTGATACTTTTTCTAACCCAGATGAACACCTTTTATTAGATGATGTCATTAGTAAAGAACCATTGTCAATGGTGGTTGACGAAAATCAATCGGATTGGAAAGATGCGGTATATTGGGTTCAATATGGGCTTTTACAGGCTGAAGAATATGGCATCACCCAAGACAATATTGACCAAATTTTAGCGGATAATACCGATAGTAACCCCGATAATGATTCTGACATTTCCACCCGTATTTTTCTAGGCATAGAAGGTAATGCTGGCGAGTTACTTGGCTTAGAAAATGATTACATGGTAAATGTGATAAAAGCTGTGGGTAACTATGGGGAGATTTACGAGCGTCATTTTGATTCTGATATTTTACCACGAGATTTCAACCAGCTATCTGGAGATTTTGGTTTACAAATTCCTTATCCTCAAGGTATTACGGTTAATCCAACTAATGATGTCTCTATAAATAATGAACCTCCTGTCTTTGGCAGTCTCGGCAATGAAACCTTAGATGCAGGGATAGATCCTGGTTTTGACGGCACTGACGACATTGTTTTCGGTGGTTCAGGAAATGACTTGATTGATACGGTAGCAGGAACTGGTGGCAACCGTGTTTATGGACAATCAGGAAATGATACCCTAACCCTTGGTGGGAATGATCGCGCTTTCGGTGGCACAGGAGATGATCGATTCTTCCTCTTAGGAGGTGATAATATTGTTACTGGTGGTGCTGGTGCAGATCAATTCTGGATTGCCAATGCAGAGATTCCTGAGTCCCCTCACACTGTTACTGACTTTGATCTTGAAGATGATCTGTTAAATATTGCTGGTTTGGGTGTTGGTAGTTTCAATGAATTAACTTTAAGCAATGAGGACGGCAATGCCTTAATTGCTTTTGAGGAAAATAAGTTAGCTCAACTAATTGGAGTCAATGCGGATAGTTTGAGTGCTGATCACTTTGGTCTGATTCAATAGATTGTGGTGGAGAATGTATAAAAATACACAAAAAAACTGCTCTTTCTAGGAGCAAATAATCTATTAATATCTTTTAAAAACTATCCATATCTGACTATAAAAGTTAAAATTAGTATGATATAGTTATAGTCGAATAATTAACCAGAGGATTAATTATTCCAGAGGTAAGACCTCACCCTCAACCCCCGTGAAAGCCCCAGAGGTAATTTTCCTCACCCTTTCTAGAAAAGGACGGAACTATATTGATCGACTTCTTTGCAAGTAACTTGGTTGAGAAGAAAAACCTGGGTCATCACCGAGCCATTTCCGATGTCAAAACCTACTAATCTTTAGTATATTTTGTTACAGGTTATCAGGAAAAAAGTAGGTGTGATACCTGAGTTCGGAGTTCGGAGTTTTTTCCATGAGATAATCAGGGTTTAAGACTATTGATGAAAGACCAGTTGTCTATAAATTTCCTTATATCGAACTCAGGTTGTGATGGGTTACGGCGCAAATCAAAACTTATAAGGTTTTCCGAAAAATCATCCCTGCGCCTAACCCATCCTACGAATCATAAGTTTTGCTGATAACTAAAATATGAGGATTTTGATAGTATTTTTAGACGGGGACTTCTTTCTATATTTTGGTTAAATCCTCGTCTCAAAAACAACTTCTGACCTCTGATTTCTGACTTCGTTAACACGGGCAATACTTATTTGCACTGCACAAGTTTTTAACTCAGGTTGCAAAGAACTGGGACAAGCCGTAGGATGGGTCAAAGCGTTAGCCTCGGCATTCTCTGCCCACAGTGCGCCCCAGTGCATGGGAACGAAGAGAGTACCAGGAGCGATCTCTTTAGTGATTTTTGCCGGAAAATAGGCTTTTCCCCGACGCGATCGCACTTCTAGCAAACTATTCTCTTTAATGTTCAATTTAGCAGCATCTCGAGGATGAATTTCTATAAAAGGTTCAGGGTGTTTCTTGTTGATTTTAGGAATGCGTCCGGTACGGGTTTGGGTGTGCCAATGGCCGTATAGTCTGCCAGTGGTTAAAACGAAAGGATAGGCTTGATCAGAAGGTTCTGCCAGTCCCCTAGAATGATAAGCTCCAAACCTTGCCCGTCCATCTGGAGTGTTGAAGCAAAAATCCGTGTACAGTCGCTTATTAGTGCGGTTTTGTCGGTCTAACTCCTCTCCTTCGAGACAGGGCCAAGTATCAGCATAAGGCCACTGCAAAGGTCCGTATCTGCGTAATTTTTCATAACTCAACCCGGAACTATCACAAGGACGGCCTTCGGTTATTTTGACAAACTCTGCATAGACTTGGGCGGAGTTTGGGAAACTAAACTGCTTCTCGAACCCTAAACGTCGTCCTACTTCGGCGAATATTTCCCAGTCTGCCCTTGCTTCTCCAGGAGGATCACGAAACTGGGGACAAAGGTTAACTACTCGTTCTGAGTTGGTCATCACCCCTGTTTTTTCACTCCACTGGGCCGCCGGCAGTAAGATATGGGCATAAGCTGCGGTTTCGGTGGGGTAATAAGCGTCTTGATAAACAGTGAAAGGCGATCGCTTCAAGGCTGCTTGAGTTCGTTTCAGATCGGGCATACTTACAGCCGGGTTGGTAGCTGCTATCCACAAAAAGCCTACTTCTCCTGTTTCTAACCCTTGGATCATTTCCCAAGCTGTACGACCTCGTTGGGGTTGAATAGTACCGGGCCGAACACCCCAAAACTGTTCTACTTCTGCCCGATGTTGGGGGTTATTAACCAGTCGATACCCAGGTAAAATATTACAGAGTCCCCCAGCTTCTCGACCTCCCATGGCGTTAGGTTGTCCAGTCAGGGAAAAAGGCCCGGCCCCTGGTTTACCAATATCTCCTGTCATCAAATGTAAGTTGATCAGGGTACGAACTTTGGCCGTTCCTTCAGAAGATTGATTCAGCCCCATTGACCATAAGGATAAGACCCGTTGCGACTCACCCCAATATTTAGCAGCTTTTTCTAAGTCTTGGATACGAATACCACATTTACGGGCCACTAACTCGGGGGAATAATGACGGATAACCTCAGCGTAGGCCGGAAAGTTTTGGGTACATTCATCGATAAAAAGGCTATCAATACGACCCCAGCGCATCAATAAATAGGCGATACCGTTGAAGAGATCGATATCGGTTCCTGGTTTAATGGCTAGGTGTAAGTCTGCTGCTTCTGCGGTTTGGGTACGTCTGGGGTCAACTACCACCATTTTTACTTTACGGTTCTTTTTATGATAAAGGCGCAGACGGTTAAAAACGATGGGGTGACATTCTGCGGTGTTAGTTCCTATTAAAAATGCACAGTCGGTTAACTCTAAGTCTTCGTAACAACAAGGAGGCCCGTCACTGCCGAAACTTTGGATATAACCTGCTACAGCAGAGGACATACAGAGACGGGAGTTTGCATCAAAATTATTGCTTCCGAGGAACCCTTTAAAGAGTTTTTGGGCGATGTAATAATCTTCTGTTTGAAACTGTCCGGAACCGTACATACATAATGCGTCTGGCCCTTGGGTTAAGCGTACTTTTTGCATACGGTTGACGATCGCTTCCATTGCTTCATCCCAACTCACCCGACGAAACTCATCGGTTAGACTGTCTCGCATCATGGGATATTTAAGGCGATCTTTCACCAGAGACTCGCTAACGGTTCCCCCTTTAATACAGATTTTTCCTTTACTGGAAGGATGACTGCGATCGCCCCTAACTTGCCAGATAGGGTTCCCTTCGCTGTCTCGGTTGACTGCTTTTCCTGGTTGGGCCGGTGGTAAGACTTCTAAACCACAACCCACACCACAATAAGGACAGATAGTTTTAGTAGAGTTTGTCATTTCAATTGTCAATTATCAGTTATCAATTATCAGAATTTATTCACAAGGCAACCAATCACTATCAATTGTTCTATAGTATAAAGACATTGAGCCGAAAATTTATCTTTTCCTAAACAGAACACTAAGTAGGGTGCATTAGGCAAACTAGATGTTTTGTGGCAACTACTATACTTTTTTTGTGCCGTAATGCACCAAAATCATGTTTTCTGGTGTATTGCCCTATGCTAACACACCCTACAGTGTTCTACAGTAAGTCAACAAATTTTTAGTATACTTTGTCTCAACAAAACATTCAGTAGGGTGCATTAGGCTCACTATAAAGAACCTCAAACACGTAACTGCTCACCGCAACAAAAAAGTCTTATTGAAAAGCACTACAAACAACATCAGTTGAGTCAACAAAAATATAAGCCCTGTGATTTAGCGTAAAATTTAAGCTAATTTATTACGGCTATTTTAATGACTAACATTCCCAGAATCAAGTCTTTTAAAAACCTCAAATAAAAACAACAATATGAGAAAAAAAATAGTAAGATAGTTTTTTGTTAGCGGAGATTATCCGCTAACCCTGTGTATTTTTGTGCAGAGAGATAGGGCGATCAAGAAAAATCTATCCCCCATCGGCTCCGGAGCCTTTTACATCTCTAATCCTGGGGGACTCCGACCAGCTAATGACAATAATTCGCATAATTGGACAATGGCATTTTGCCCCTGTAATCTCATGGTCTCTAAAAAACTGAACATTTGGGTGACTAACTCTGCACCCCAGTCGCTTCTTGCTCCCCCACTTACTTTGCGGTGAATGACAATGGGACGTAAAGCTCTCTCAGCATCATTATTATCTGGTTTGACTTCAGGATAAGTTAGAAAGGTGAACCACTCTTCCCCATGACGTTTGAGACGGTTAATCAATCTTTGTGCATCATAAGGCCATCCTTTTTTGGGAGTTGCTTTAAAAATCTTTTGCAGTGAGTTCTCGACTTCTGTTCTTTTGGAGCCTAAGTCTTCAAGGGTTAAATTTCGACCATGATAATGACGATAATGGATACGGGCGGTTGATAAAACTTGCTGTACATCGGCAGCAAATTCTCGATTCGCTTGAAAACGACTGGTTTTAAGGGACTCTAACTCTCGTTCTAAATTGCCAGACATTTCTGTTTGGCCATCGCACTTTGTCTAAAGTAGGCACTATAGCAGTCACTGGTGAGGATGCCCTTAAAATCTGCTCCTAACAATTTCTCGACTTCTGCGGAGCTTCTAGTGGGAGCCAACATCAACACACAGACCTCATTTGATGTGGCTACCCAAACCCAATACTTGATGCCATCGATGCAATAACTGGTTTCGTCAACACATCGGATTCCTGGCTGCTGGATGTACTTTAACCACTGTTGGGTCAAGGGTTCTAAACTTTCTTGAAACCATTTGTGCATTTTGGCAAGGCTCCCTTGAGAAATGGGAATGCCAAAGACATACTCTATAAAATGTTCCTGTTTACGCCATGTAAGATTACCCCCATAGCCAAGCCAGCCCACGATGCTACTTAATCGCGCCCCATAACTGAATCCTTCTTTAACTCCCAATGGAACAGGACTGTAATCTGACCATCCACAACTAGGACATTTATAGAATCCGCGACGATATTCCCTGATTTCTATGGGTTGGTCTACTACTTCAGCCACTTGCTGGACTTTTTCGGGAACTACTTCATCTCGTTCCACTGAACCCCCACAAACAGGACAGTTTTCTAGTTCTAAAGGGACTATCTTATCGGGCTGACCAAAACCATTACGGGTCTTCCCTGGGTGGTCATATTTTGGTCCGCGTTTAAATCCTTTTTTGCGTTTCTTTTTGTCAGAAGGCTTTTTTAGTTGGTCTGATGATGGGGGGACTGAACTGTTTTTTGAGTTACGGTTTTTTAGCTTATCTCTCTCTTCTTTCAATTTTTCAATTTCTTGCTGTTGTGTAGAGATTTGTTGTTGTTGCTGGTCAATCAGTCTTTGTTGAAGAGATAACTGTTGTTGTGCCTTGACTAGCCACTCAATCATGAAGACATTGTTCGCCAACTGTTCATCGGCGATAGCTCTAACTAGTGCAGCTTGGCGAAAGTAATCCACCAGATTTTTACAGAAACTTTCGTGACTAGCCACGACAATGTGTTTCAATGAAACTAACGGAAGAATCTCGAAGTTGATGTCCATGATGAAAGCATTGCCAATTAACCTCTCCAACCTACAGAAAACAGTACTCCAACAAATAGTGAGAGGGACAACAAACCCCTATCGCCTTGTTAGACGAGCCAAGCTAATCTTAGCCGCAGCATCAGGAGAGAGCAATAGTTCGATTAGTCGAAGATTAGAATTAGACCGAGTACAAGTGCGTCAGTGGCGATCGCGATGGTTTGAGGAGAGAGAAAAACTGAGTGCCGCCGAAGAACAACAGGTAACGGAGAAAGCATTAATGGTCTTGATCAAAGGAATTTTAAGCGATCGCCCAAGACCTGGAACAACAAAATCCTTTACGGTCGAACAAGTAGTCCAGATTGTAGCGATCGCTTGTGAAGAATGTGAAAAATCAGACAGACCAGTGAGCCATTGGACACCTTCAGAGTTGGCGGATGAAGCCATAAAAAGAGGAATTGTCGAAAAGATTTCCCCCCGTAGTGTGGGGCGTTTTTTAAAAAGAAGCGACATTACAACCACATCTCGTTCGTTACTGGTTAAATGCCAAAATTGATGATCCCTTAAAATTTAAAAAGCAAGTCAAATATATCTGTGAACTTCATCAAGAAGCTAAAACTTTGTTAGAACAAGGAATTCATTTAATTAGTACAGATGAAATGACAGGGATTCAAGCTCTTGAGAGATTATTTCCGAACAAAAGAATCAAGCCTAAACAAGTAGAAAAAATCGAATTTGAATATGAAAGACACGGAACTTTAAGCTTGATTGCGAACTGGGATGTGGCAAGAGGAAAAGTTGTTAGTCCCTCTATTGGACCGACAAGAACAGAACAAGATTTTTCTGAACATATCCAGAGAACGATTAAGATTGATGAAAAAGCAGAATGGATTTTTATTGTAGATCAACTCAACACTCATAAATCGGAAAGCTTAGTCAAATTAGTAGCAGAAAGCTGTGAAATTACTATTGATTTGGGGAGAAAAGGAAAGGAGGGGATTTTGCAATCTATGGACAGCAGAGCAGATTTTTTATCAGATGAATCTCATCGAATTCGCTTTGTTTATATTCCCAAACATACATCGTGGCTTAATCAAATTGAGTGTTGGTTTTCGATCTTAGTCAGGCGTTTACTCAAAAGAATTACTGTCCGTTCAACTGAAGAACTATCCCAAAAAATTCTCAATTTTATTGATTACTTTAATCAACATTTTGCTAAGCCGTTCGTTTGGAAATTTAAGGGCTTTAAAGATCATAAGTGACTGGTGGATTTTTTTTGCTAAGCTGCACTAGCTTTGAATCAATGGTAGCATTTGTGGTCATAACCCCCACTATACATAAAAATCCCCGATTTTACCTTTATGTTGTCAAGACAGATTCTTTATTGCGGTGAGCAATTACCGAGAATATCCTTTCTTAATAAAAATTGGTCTTTCTTTAATAATTTTTTCTTCTTCCTGTTTCTCTTTATCTTCTTCCCTTTTATATTCTCCATCTAAATGAAATGATGTGGAATCTAAATGGGAGTATTTAAGGTCTATTTTAATTTTTTTAATTACTTCTAAAACTACTTCAATAAAAATATCATTTAGTCCATATTTATATAATTCATCCATTACTCTCCCAATTTTATCATCATTAAGGTAATCAGGTTTAATTCTTTCTCCTAACAATTTCTCAATGGCTTTATCTTGAAAAAACTGACTGAATAAATATAGAGGTCTTGAAACAAATCCTAGTCCATTGATTAAAATAGACTTAACTACTGTACCTGCTGAGATTTTTTCTCTAACATCTATTCCTAATTTATTATTAATTATTTTGACTATTCCTATTTCATCAATTAAACCAGCTACTATCCCTAAATGGTCTAAATTTTTAACTTGTATTTCTTCTAAATAAGACATTTTTCGCTCTTTTTTTACAGAGGAAACAACTTAAACAATTATCCCACTTTTTTGTCTTCAAGAGCTTAAGCAATTATACTTGATTATTAATCCCAGGTTTGTAGTATTTAATGCTACTTTTTGAAGTGCGGAATCTGGGCTATAGTAGTTTCTTTTCTAGCTTTTAGTCCTTGGAAGAGGTTAGACCTCCACACCAGGAATTCCTCGACAGACGTAGCCGTTTCATTTTTGATCATTTTTGAAATTTATTACCCTATAAATTAGCGGAATATATACGCTAACATCAAAAGGGGTTGTTTGTTACAGTTAAGGCTAATGTCATCACATTCCGAACTTAAGACCAGTCAAGATGTCCACCTGAGAGCCAAACAAATTAAGAGTCTAATTCGCTCTCTTAAACAGAAAATAAAGAAAATTGAACGGGAAGGGGAAGTAGCACCAGCTAATTGTCATATTATTCGTTATCAGGTTAATCGAAAGGGAACAATCTACTGGTATTATAAACTACAGGCTGCTGAATCAATTTTTCCTATGGCCACTAATAATGAGAAAAAAACCAAATATAAATATTTAGGACGAGCCGGAAGTTCTGCTCATATTGATGCTGTAGAAAAACTCACTAGAAGAAATCTCATTGATGAATTAGAACGAGTCATTCAATCTCTAACTGAAAGCTACTTAGATATCTATATTGGAACCGAAACTGAATGAAGCTATTTAATATTTAAAATCCCCTAAAAAGATGGAAAGAGAGTGTTTAAAATCACCTTGATCCTCTATTTTAGCTCTGGAGATATGTTTAGCGTAAAATTTACGCTAATAATTGTTTTTTATCCAAATTCCAATATCCCAACTCCCAGAAATAATCTTGTTTCCATCCGGTGTTACTACCACTGAGTTAACCAAAGAAATATGACCGATGAGGGTACGAATTAAAGGAGTGTCAGGAGGGGTTAAAGTGGGAATATAGGGAAGTAAACGGGGATAGGTGGGGATGTTTTATGCTTGTTTTAATAAGGTTTCGATGTCGGGGTATGATTTAACCATAAACTGAGAACACAACCCAGTAAACCGTAACAGTCGTCCCCATAACTGACTCGGTAACTGTTGTGAATCAACCTGTAAAATATGAGCAGATAAACGGATGGTATCTTGAATTAATTGTAAGGTTTTAACTTGTTCTGGTGTTGCTTGCAAATACTCAATATAATCATAATCCTCAATTAAAGGTTGCACCCCCAACCCCGAAAAATTCAGCTTATTTTGTAAATACTGAAAATCCGTTAACGTCTGATAATACTCAGTCAAATGATTAGATTTGGCAGCATTATAAGCATAACTGGTTAAATAAGCGCGTTAACGAAAGGAGTTCATGTTATCAGTTTTATCAGTGATCAGTTATCAGTTACAGGTGACCAGTTATCAGTTATCAGTATTTTCAATTATCAATTATCCATTGTCCATTGTCCATTGTCCATTATCCATTATCCATTGTTCATATTTAAGTATTGAAAAATTCTTTCGTTTACCTCTTTAAACATAGGTTTATCTTGTTCTAACTCTTGTCGTGATTCAATATAACTTCTGAAACTTAGATGATAAAAATCATAACAAACTTCTTCCTCTATCTTCTCAATTTTAAAATACTGATACCAACTATTTAATACTGTTCCCACTGCATCCATATCTGTCCCTAAAATTTCTGCGATCGCTTCTTTAGGTATGGGGGTTTGAATTTCCTTAATCGTATAAATAACCAACACCTTAAACCTATTGTCTACATCAGTCATTCCCATACGCTGCCAATGTAAAATATAATAATCCTCTAGTTTAGGGGGTAATTTATTTAAGTCAAAATTCTTATATTCATCCTTCATGAGTGCATCCATTAAACACACCAAATACATAAAATTATCAATCACCTTACTTTGCACAATATTAATAAAATTATCCCCTTGATAATCATTTTCTGCTAACCAAACTTGTAACTTATCCTTATAAACAAGATCATCTTTTAAAAAATAATCTAAACACTTTCTAATATCCTCTTGATTATGTTTGGTTTCCTTGCGTAAATCTAACTCAAATTGAGGGGTATCAATCTCTGTAAATAAACGTTTTTCAGTATCATTAGAATAAGGTCGTCTCGTCAAGAAAAAATAAACATTATTAGGCAAATTTTTCGGTAAATATAAAATATTTTCTGGTCCTTGTTCCTGTCTTACCTCATCCAAAGCATCTACTAAAATAATCAAAGGTTGCTCATCATTCAATCTATCTCTAACCTCTTCTAATAAGGTCATTAAATCGATATCTTCTGCATTGCTTAAAGCATAACGTCTAATTAGTTGTTCCCGTAAACTACTCAAAAACTGTGGAGGAGTATTATTAGCATTAGAACTGATATTAAAATAACAAGGAACCTGATTATCAGACACATATTTACAAGCGATCGCACTCTTTCCCATTCCAGGTTTACCTATTACTGTAAAATACCCCTGATCATTTTCTTCCACAAACTTACTAAAAGCATCAAAAACAAATTCTCGACCTACAAACCGCTTAATTCTAGATTCAATAAGAGAACGAAATGCTTTAGGATAACTAATATCTTGTTCAACGAAATCAGATGTTTTATTTAACTGAAAACAACTTTGTCTTAGACAGTTATGTAATGTTTTTAACTTACCAGCACCTTTACTATTAGATAATTCAGGATAAATAGATGCAAAATTAGTATAAATTTCTTTCAGTCTTGCTTTAACTGTATCAACTCCAATATTAAGGTTATTGGCGATATTATTTTGATTTTGAGGATTTTTATTTTCATCAGGAAGTGCCGTTAATAAAGTATTTTGTAATTCTATACTTAAACCTTGTTTTGTTGCTTTTTGTTTAAGAAAATCTTGCCAACTCATAAAAATTATTTTTTAAACTCATCAAAATTATTATACTATAATATACTGATGTTAATCATTAATACACTTTGAATAAACTTAGATTACACTTCACCTACACTTTGATTATACCTAATTAAATTTATACTTTATCTCTACTAAAATATACCTATATTTATACTTTAACTATCCCAAAATAATTAAAAAAGCACTCATAATAGAGAAAAGACGTAAACTAACTACTGGTAACAACCATGAAAAACTATCAAACGCTAATTATAACCTTCGTCGCTGTATTAGTTATCGTCATGACATTTGTAGCGATTCAAGATCACAGCATTACTGATTTTAATCTAACATTAGATGCTCAAAACGAGTTTATTTCTGTTGAAATGCACAGAAATGATACTATTACTAACTTAGAATAGTAATCTGTTGAAGGTGGGCAGTGCCCACCCTACTCAGTTTTTCTTAGTGTTAAAAATCATCATAAATCTTATACTATAATCTACTAATATTAATCATGAATAAACTTTGAATAAACTTAGATTACACTTCAAGTATACTTTGATTATACCTAATTAATTTTATACTTTATCTCTACTAAAATATACCTATATTTATACTTTAACTATCCCAAAATAATTAAAAAAGCACTCATAATAGAGAAAAGACGTAAACTAACTACTGGTAACAACCATGAAAAACTATCAAACGCTAATTATAACCTTCGTCGCTGTATTAGTTATCGTCATGACATTTGTAGCTATTCAAGATCACAGCATTACTGATTTTAATGTAACATTAGATGCTCAAAACGAGTTTATTTCTGTTGAAATGCACAGAAATAATACTATTACTAACTTAGAATAGTAATAGCTGTTGAAGGTGGGCAGTGCATCGGCCTACTTACTTAATTAATAGGAGATATTAAACTGATGAGAAAAACAATTATTGGAGTTATGGGTCCAGGAGACTTAGCAACAGAAACAGATATTAACAACGCCTATGAATTAGGAAAATTAATTGCACAAGAAGAGTGGATATTATTAACAGGAGGGCGTAATGTTGGGGTGATGGATGCAGCGAATAAAGGGGCAAAAAAAGCAGGAGGATTAACTATCGGCATTTTACCATCAAATAATACTAAAAATGTTTCTGATGCCGTCGATATTGCCATTCTTACTGATATGGGAAACGCTAGAAATAATATTAATGTTTTGTCATCTAATGTTATAATTGCCTGTGGAATGGGTTTAGGAACCGTCTCAGAAATAGCTTTAGCATTAAAGAATAAAAAACCTGTTATTTTATTAAGTGAAGATAAAAAAAGTCAACAATTATTTTATAATCTTTCTCCTAATTTAACCTTTATGGCAGTAGATACTGAACAAACAATTAATTTAATCAAAGAAATTATCAACAATCTAAATATAGCAATCAGGAATGATTCATGAGAACTTGGAGTTCCCCCCTTACAAAGGGGAAAGGGGGGTTAGGGGGGATCAGAATTCACTTAATTCTCACAACTGATAACTGATTGCTATATGAAAAAAATCATCGACATTGGCAGCGAGAAATTCTTAATTTTCGGGATCAGCTTAACGACGCATGACCAAAAATTTTCACAACTATCTCCATGAAAATCTCTCAATCATTTATAAAAAAGCCCGTAAATATGTCTCAGTCAAATCAGGGTTAGAGACTTTGCCCGAAGAATGTCCCTACACCTTAGAACAATTATTAGATGAAGATTGGTTTCCGAAAAAATAAACCAAAATCAAGGAAACTTACTGGTTACTTTGCCAATTATTTGTTGTGAACTTATCAACCCAAAAGAACGACTATCACTGCTTTCTAAACTATTTTCTCCCATCAAAAAACAATTACCCTTCTCGTCAACTTTTACCACCCGTTTAATGATTCTTAAATTTTCTTTTTGGGGATGCCAAGCAATAACTAAATTCCCAATTTCTGGGAAAGAATGATGGTAGGCTTTTGTGTCAACAAGGATATCATCTCCTGCCTTAAGTAAAGGAAACATAGAATTCCCTGTGACACAAAACCGTTGACGTAATCTCAACAACCAAAGCAATAATTCCTTATAGTTATTTGTTGAGAGCAAATTGCTTCCTACCACCTTTAATTAAACAATTTAACTAGCTTTAACCCATTCTACTTTTCTTCCTTTACTTTCCCAGAATATATTGTGAATTTTTTCAACTTCCATGAGTAATTGGTTAGCATGAGCTAGGTTAACTTCTACTTTACAAGAAGAGCAAAGTTTAGCCGCTTTCCAGAACATATCATGGAGATCGGGGTATGCTTCCAAGTGTACAGGCTTAAAGTAGTCAGTCCAGAGAATTAGTAACTCCTCCTTGGTTTTCTGTGCTTGCTCTTCCTTAACAGCAATATAACGAGATAAGGTATTGTGATAAGCAACAGTAGCAGCTTTGTCATCAGGAGAAGGGACTTTAGCTTCTAAGTCTGCGATTTTCTTGGTCATAGATAACACAGCTTCGGCATAAACACGAGAAGAAGCGGGATCATAGACACCACAAGGGCCATCACAGTGCGCACTCACTTCTGGTGCAGGGAAAAACTGTTTAATTTGATGAGCGATTCTGTTGAGCATAATGTTTAAAGAGATACCTAATCTGCAACAAAGAATTTGGAAACGTTACGATCTTTGCAGAGGTTTCCAGGGGAAAACCTTCGTGATAATTCCCACGCTCTAGATCCTAACTTAAAATGGTCTATATTTCATGTCTTTGAAATTTTAAATTTTTGCTGACTTTTCTTTAACCATCGTTCTAACCCTTAGCGCAGGTATTACCATTTTAATGTTTATTAGTCAATACCCTAAAAATAAAATGTTGTGCTTTTAAGAAGCAAAAATCAGTCATAAATCCAAGAAAATAGACGATTGAGATAATTTTCATATTTTTTAATAATTATCTAAAATACCATTTTAATCAAGACGAGATCAGGATAAAATTAGGGAAATAGGCCAATAAAGGGACTAGCACAAACATGACAGAAATCCAAAAATTAGAAGAAATCGAAGCCATCACCCGTTCAGTGGGTTGGGGTGCAGCAAAAATTCTCAGCGAATATTATCGCGGAGAAGGGGATTTAAATGTTAATGAAGATAAAAAAGATGGTCCCGTCACTGCGGCTGATCTTGCTGCTAACCGTTACATTTTAGAGAAATTACAAGCTGTTTTCCCTGAAGATACCTTTGGTTATTTGAGTGAAGAAACCCATGAAGGAACAGAACCTATTAATAAAGAGTGGGTTTGGATCATTGATCCTCTGGATGGGACTCGGGATTTTATTGATAAAACTGGTGAATATGCTTTACATATCGCCTTAGCTTATCAAGGTCGTCCCATGGTGTCTGTAGTTGCCATTCCCGAAGCGCAAAAAATCTATTATGCCAGTAAAGGCAACGGTACTTTTGTGGAAACGGCCGATGGGACAATTACCCCGATCAAAGTATCGGAACGAAATCAACTTGAAGACTTATATTTAGTCGTTAGTCGTACCCATAGAGACGATCGCTTTCAAGCTTTAATTGAGGCTTTACCCTTAAAAGATCGCATTTATATGGGTAGTGTCGGGGGAAAAATTTCAACTTTATTAGAAAAAACCTCTGATATTTATATCTCTTTGTCCGGTAAATCTGCGGCCAAAGATTGGGACTTCGCTGCACCGGAATTAATTTTAACCGAAGCAGGGGGACAATTTACCCATGAAAACGGTGATCCCTTAATTTATAACCGAGGGGATGTGCGTCAATGGGGTTGTTTAATCGCTAGTAATGGTCATTGTCATGAAGCTTTATGTGCAGAAGCCACGCAAATTCTAGCCAAAATTGATAATAAATAATTCTAGTTCACATACATCACAAAGTGAAACAAAGAATCTCCTCCCTAGAAGGAAGGAGAAACATCAATTTAAGGGATAGATTTAATCGAAGATTCCTGAAATTTGATTGAGGAATCAGGCAAATAATTTTGCCAATCTTCACCTAAAACGATGGTAATGTCAGAGCCTAAATTCCCTGTACTTTCCACTAATACTTCACCCATCCCTAAATCAGCCCGTAAGGTGGCGGCCCCTAGATCATCACCATTTTGTGCCAATATTCTAGTTGTGTCCAGGGTTTGATTCCATGGATCACCAACAAAGATGCGACGATACCCAGCTTTCATTAAATGATTGACCATACGCCTCACTGCTTCGGGGTCTTCTGTGCTATCTTGAATAGCAATTCTCAGGCGACTGGGGTTGCTAGATCGAGTGTCAACATTGATTTCACCATGATCAAAGTGTTCCGCTACCATAGTTGTGATTTGATAACGGTTAGGCAACCAATAACTTACCTCCTCCTTTCCATCACCACTAAAACGCCCAGGAAGCATTAACATCTGAACATTGGAGCGTTTTGTTTGAGAGGCGAACCCTGATAAAGCAAGTAATTCCTCAACGGTTAAATTGGTATCGATATAAGCACTGACAATGGATAAAACTTCAGGTATTCTCAGTAAGGTTTGTGGTTTTAGAGCTTGTTCTACCAAAGCCCTCATAAACATCTGTTGTCGTTGTACCCGTCCAATATCACCATAGCGATCGTAGCGAAATCTTAAAAAGGCAACTGCTTTTTCCCCGTCTAGATGTTGCTCACCTTCCTTGAGATCAATATAAAGATGTTGACTGTGATCCGTATATTTCATATCTTTGGGGACATACATATCAACGCCACCCAAAGCATCAATAAACTTTTCTACCCCTTGAATATTAACCCGTACATAACGATCAATCTCAACCCCACCCAACAATTTGCTGACGCTTTCGGCCGCTAAAGCTGGGCCACCATAATAATTCGCTTCGTTAATTTTTCTGAGTTCGTACCTGATGCTTGCTTGGGTATCTCTAGGAATGGATAAAACACGAAGTTTCTTGCTCAGGGGATCAAACCTAACTAAGACCATGGTATCGGACAACCCTTTAAAAGAATTAACCAGGGCGTGATAACCTAAGTCTTCCTTCGGTTTTTCATCTATTTCTGAGGTTAAGACTTTAGTTCCTAAAACCAAAACATTAACAGGACGACTCAACTCAGGAAGTTGTAAGCTTTTATAGGAAATTGCCTCATTTTGACTAAAAACCTCTTCTTCTTCGGGGGTTAAGGAACTTTGCTGTAGAGGGGTAGCCGATAGTGACACCGCCAGAAAAGCTCCTGCTGCTGCCGATGCTAGGGACACGGCTGTGAGTCCCACACTAATAAACAACCAATTTAGACCTTTTGGCTTTTTTTTCACAGAATACTTCTGTCGAGAGTGGTTTTTCGGATGGGTTTTGTTGACTGACACAGCTTTCCTCACACCTTTAGTATTTTCCATACTGGATTATATTTTACCAATAGGCAACCTTATAACCAAGACTGGAACCATAGCCTTCTCCCATAGGAATGTAACCCTACTAAGCAATCTATCCTACCACAAAGTTAACTTATATGGATTGTAGTTTAAAACTTTTCTGCTTTAATGACCAAAATTTTCCAGGATGGTGTATCGTCATTGAGACAGGTAGGATAGGAAAAATTTTGGGGCATGGAAATACCACAAATTATTTTAGAGACAGCACAAAACTTATTTAACGGTTTGGCCATTGGCAGTGTGATCGCTTTAGCTGCTGTGGGATTAACCCTCACCTGTGGCATTTTACGGCTTTCTAACTTTGCTCACGGGGACTTTATGACTCTGGGAGCTTATCTAACTTGGTTACTCAATAGTCAAGGGTTAAATTTAGTTCTTTCGGCCATTTTAGGAGCAGGGGGAACCATATTCGCTATGTTAGTCTCAGAATATCTACTATGGAAACCGATGCGTAATCGTCGGGCAACTTCCACCACCCTGATTATTATTTCTATTGGTTTGGCCCTGTTTCTTCGCAACGGAATTTTAATGATTTGGGGGGCTAATAATCAACGTTATGATGTTCCTATTATTCCGGCTCAAGAAATTTTTGGTTTGAGATTAGCTACCGATCGCATTTGGGCCATCGCTTTAGCTGTGGTGGCCATCGTTATTCTACATTTAGTCTTACAAAGAACAAAAATCGGTAAAGCGATGCGAGCGGTGGCTGATAATATCGATTTAGCTAGGGTTTCAGGGATCAATGTGGAGCAAGTTGTTCTCTGGACTTGGATCATCACTGCTATTCTAACTACCCTTGGGGGTGTGATGTTAGGCTTAATTACCAGTACCATACGACCAAATATGGGGTGGTTTCTCATTCTACCGATGTTTGCCTCTGTTATTTTAGGGGGTATTGGCAACCCTTATGGTGCGATCGCTGGTGGTTTAGTGATCGGGGTTGCTCAAGAATTAAGTGTCCCTTGGTTGGGAACTGATTATAAGTTAGGGGTGGCTTTATTAATCATGATTCTTATTCTTTTAATTCGTCCTCAAGGGATCTTTAAAGGGACTCTTTAGACAATAATTATTAACTATTGATTATTAATTATCGAAAATAGTTGGGTCTAAAACCCCGCCTTTTAAGGCGCATAGTTTTTGACGCGGAGCATAAATCTCTGTTTCAAAAACAACTTCTGTACGATAGTGCCGGAACGTAGTGAGGAACTTCTGACTTCTGACTTCTGACTTCGTTAATAATTGTCCTGTTGTTGCTCTCTTTCTTTTAATTTTAAACGAATTTCGGCATGAAATTCACGGGTAATAGGATAAAAATAAGCTAAAACTAAGCCCATAATTAAAATAATAGCTGGCAAAGGAGCCACAGCGATTCTAATGGCAAATAAGGCTGTTTCTGGTTGAGTGGGTAAGGGTTGACCGGGAATTTGTTCTACAAATCCTGCTGCTTCTAAGACAACACCAACTAAGAATAATCCTAAGGCTAAGCCAAACTTTTGTAAGAGTACCATGAAGGCATAAAAAACTCCTTCTCTTCTTTGTCCAGTTTCTAATTCATCTAATTCGATAACATCGGGAACCATTGACCAAGGAATTAGATAAGCAACGGATACCCCAAACCCTGCCATAATGGCTAAAATAAACATAAAAAAAACTTGTCCTGGTTGTAATAAAAAGAGTCCAATTTGTGCAATAATCCACACTCCTGTACCCATAAAATAGACAACTTTTTTATCAAATTTTTTACACATTACTTGCCAAAAAAATAACATAACTAACGCAGTTCCCTGTACAGCTAAGGCAACTAAACCGGATTGATCTTCCCTCAAGTTCATATAACTAACAACGAAATAAACTAAAATTGATGCGGTTAATTGCACTGCTAACCAGGAACATAAATAAATACCAATAACAAATAAAAAGGGACGATTATTAAAGACAATTTTTAATTGTTGTGAAAAAGAAAGATTACTTTCTATTTGATTATCTTTTCTGTTCTGTTTAACTTCTTGAATAACTAAATGATCTTCTATTTTTGCCAATAATAAACTACAGCCAAATCCTAGCAACAATAAACTAGATAATAACGCAAAAAAGCTAATATAATCAACTTGACTATTTCCTCCCACCAGACTTGATGTACCTGGAATTATTCTCAAAATCACATAAACAATACCTAAAATACCGATCCCAGTTAAGACCATTCCTAATTGTTTCTTTTGGGTTAAATTTAGAATAGGATTTTTGCCTTTTTCTTGAATTCTTAAACTACACCAAAGAAGGGCAATAATTCCTAAAAAAGAACAACTAAAACCTAAAATTAGAAATCTAAGTTGAGGATTATCAGGATAAGCAATGGAAGCTAATATATAAAGAATTAATGATAAAATACTGCCTCCAATAGAAAAAGAAAACCGAAAACTATTTAAACTGGTTCTTTCGTTATAATCTTGGGTTAATTCTGGTGTTAATGCTGTATAAGGTAAATTAACTGTGGTGTAGGCAATATTAAACAAGATACCAATCACAACATAATAAACAAATAATCCCCATTGATTGACGTTTGAATCATCACTAAATTGGGGAATAAACCACTGTAAAACATAACAGAAAGCAAAAGGAATAATTCCTCCCAAAATCCAAGGTAGACGACGACCCCAACGAGAACGAGTTTTATCACTTAATACCCCAATAATAGGGTCATTAATAGCATCAGAAATTTTACCAATCATTAAAATACTGCCAGCTAAACCAGGGGGTAAACCGGCCACATTAGTAAAGAAAAATAACAAATAAAAAACCAAAATATTAGCAGCGATCGCCGGTCCAAAATCACCAGCACCATAGGCTAATTTTGTGGTAAAATGGAGTTTCTCAGCATTAGGTGATGTCATAAAAAAAGTATCTTAATATAGTATCAATTATGCCCCAACCCCGTAAACGGTTTGCTCAGCATTGGTTACGCAGTGAAACGGCACTAGAACAGATTATACAAGCTGCGAACCTAAAAAACAGCGATCGCCTCTTAGAAATAGGCCCAGGAACAGGTATTTTAACCCGTCGTCTCTTACCCTTAGTAGATTCTGTTCTTGCAGTAGAATTAGATTGGGATCTTTGTAAAAAATTAGTTAAAAGTTTTGGTAATTATGATAACTTCTTACTTCTACAAGGGGATATTCTTAAGCTCGATATTACCACAGAAGCTCAAGATTTTCCTAAGTTTTTACCCATTAACAAAGTAGTTGCCAATATTCCTTATAATATTACTAGTCCCATTTTAGAAAAGTTATTAGGTCGTATTTCTTCCCCTAAAACTCCATTTTGTGATCTGATTGTTTTATTGATTCAAAAAGAAGTTGCTCAAAGAATAGTAGCTTATCCTGGTAATAAAACTTATGGTGCATTATCAGTCAAAATGCAATATTTAGCAGACTGTAATTATATTTGTGATGTTCCCCGTAAAGCATTTTCTCCTCCCCCAAAAGTTGACTCTGCTGTGATCACTTTTCGTCCTCGTGTTTTAGCTAATTCTGCAGTTGATCCTAAACGTTTAGAAACCTTAATTAACCTGGGATTTTCTAACCGTCGTAAAATTTTACGCAATAATCTAAAAAGTTTGATTGATAGCGATCGCCTGGGAAAATTTTTAAGAGAAATAGACCTTAATGAACAAGTTCGTGCAGAAAAACTGGATATTAATCAATGGATCGCATTAAGTAACCATTTTTCTCAACAATAAGTTTTATCATTTTCTAGACAATCTCTCATTGTGATGCCAATCTTTGTTAAAATATAAATATATTAATAATAATTTCATATTTTCTGAGACCCCTATGGTTTTATCATGTTGAATACTATTCTGTCACCTCAACCCTGGGATGCAGAAGTCTCCCTATTGGAAGAATTTCTGGATCAACTGCCCCTTAAATACAGAACCATTGTTGCGATCGCTTACTTTACCGCTTCGAGAATTGAGGATATTTTATCTTTACACAAGGAAGATATTACCCATGAAACAGTTATTATTAAGGACTCAAACGCAAAAAATAGAAAACAAGTACAAATTATTCCTAGATTAAGACCCTATTTAACTGTATACCTCAATGGATATAAATCTCAGCCCTCAAGCCTTTTATTTAGCGATAAATTTGGATACTCCCTAAAAAGTTCCCAAGTGTTTAAAGTTTTGAAGATGGTAGCAAAAAATATAAATCTTCCGTATGTATACTTATTTATTCTTCAGTAGAGGTAATTATCCATTATCCATGATCCATTGTCCATTATTGAACTAACTTAGAAGGAAAGTTAATTCCTCAAATAACCGTGTGAATGTTACGCTTAAGGGTCAGATCACAGACATTTTGTTAAAGATAGGTTAAAACGGGACAATATCAGGATAAGTGTATTGCTCGTTTTTAACTCAATATGACCTATAATCTAAGAATTGCTGACATTCCCTGTAGCGAACGACCTCGTGAACGTTTGATTGCTGTTGGTGCGAAGAATTTGGCAACTGCTGAACTGTTAGCCATTTTGATAGGAACAGGGCAAGGAAAAGGCAAACTCTCAGCAGTAGGTTTAGGTCATGATATTCTACAAGAATTAGGTAAACATCGTCGTGATCCCCTGGATGTTTTACGGGATATTAGTCCTAACGAACTGATGGTCATTGATGGTATTGGACCTGCTAAGGCCACAACCATCATTGCTGCCGTGGAGTTAGGAAAAAGGACTTTTCAGGTGCGACCCCTGGAAAGAGTGGTCATAGATAGTCCTGAAGCTGCGGTGGCCGCCTTGAGTCATGACTTAATGTGGGAAAGACGAGAACATTTTGCGGCTGTATTTTTGGATAGTAAATATCGACTATTAGGGACGAAAGTTATCAATATTGGCACCGCTACAGAAAGCCTAGTTGATGCAACAGAAATCTTCCGAGAAACCCTCAAACAAGGAGCAAACGCCTTAATTGTGGCTCATAATCATCCTTCTGGCAACGTTGAACCCTCTCAAGAAGACTTAGACTTAACGGAACAATTACTCAAAGGAATGCAACTGCTCCACATTCCCTTAATAGATCATCTTATCTTAGGAGAAGGAAACCATTGCAGTTTGCACAGAATGACTGATTTATGGAGACGTTATCCACAGGAATAACAGCAATAGCTTGAAAAGTTGATGAAATAGGGAGACTCCGGTGACGGGGTGACGGGGTGACGGGGTGACGGGGAGTGTGGGAAAAATCAAGGTATAAGTTAATGTTTTATCTTCCATTGATATAAATGAATGGTATTCTATTTAGCATTGAGTTGAGACTATGCTATGATCCATACTATGGTAGTACAAAAATTAATCAGGACATTTTTTGTATTTTCAACACCAAGGGTAGTCGAGGTGTTAATTGTTAATTGTTAATTATTAACTATCCATTGTCCATTGTCCATTGTCCATTATCCATTGTGCATATAATGAATGCTTTAACGATTATTTGGATAGCTTTACCATTATTTATTGGATTTAGTATTTATTTGCTCCCCTCAATATGTCGCTATCTTGCTTTAGGGGTAGCTATTGTTTCCCTAGTTTACGGTTTAAAAACATCGAGCTTATCTGCGGCTCTAGATTTCAACTTATTAGATAATTTCGGAGTAATTTTATTAATTGATAACTTAAGCGGTTTTTTTTATTTTAACCAATGCTTTAGTAACTTTAGGGGTTATTCTTTATTGCTGGTACAGTGATAAAACTAGCTTTTTTTATACCCAAGTAATCATCTTACATGGAAGTGTTAATGCCGCTTTTATTTGCGCTGATTTTATCAGTCTATATGTTGCTCTAGAGGTGATTAGTATTGCTGCATTTTTACTCATTGCCTATCCGAGAAGCGATCGCTCAATTTGGGTAGCTCTGCGTTATCTTTTTGTCAGTAATACTGCTATGTTATTTTATCTAGTGGGGACAGTTTTAGTATATCAGGCTCACCATTCCTTTAGCTTTGAAGGATTAAAAGGTGCGCCTCTCGAAGCAGTAGCCCTAATTTTTTTGGGACTGTTAGCCAAAGGAGGTATTTTCATAGTAGGTTTATGGTTACCTTTGACCCATTCTGAGTCAGAAACCCCTGTTTCTGCTATGTTATCAGGAGTGGTGGTTAAAGCAGCTATTTATCCTTTAGTTCGTTGTACATTAATGGTTCCTGAAGTTGATCCCATCGTGCGTATTTTTGGTGTAGGAACGGCATTATTAGGGGTTATTTATGCTATTTTTGAACAAGACGCAAAACGGATGTTAGCCTTTTCCACTGTTTCCCAATTAGGCTTTATTTTAGCAGCCCCAGAAGTAGGGGGATTTTATGCTTTGACTCACGGTTTGGTTAAATCTTCTTTATTTTTGATGGCTGGAGCTTTACCAAGTCTTAACCTTCGAGAATTGAAAAATAAACCCATGAACACTGCTATTTGGATACCCTTAGTTATAGCTAGTTTTTCAATTTCAGGATTTCCCTTATTATCGGGGTTTGGGGCTAAAGTATTGACCATGAAAAATTTATTACCTTGGCAAGTTCTTGTTATGAATGTAGCTGCGTTAGGTACGGCAACAGCTTTTGCTAAGTTTATTTTTTTACCCCACACAAAAGAAGGGGGCCGTAAAATAAAAAGAGGATTTTGGCCGGCTATTGCTTTATTATTGAGTGGCTTATTTATCGCCAATGGTGTGTACTATCAAGCCTATACTCTCACCAATATTATTAAGCCTTTAGCTACAATCTTTTTGGCGTGGTTGACTTATATTTTCATTGTGGAACGAATGGTAATTAAACTGCCTCGTGTAGCTGAACAATTGGAGCATTTAATCGGAATGATGAGTTTAATATTAATTTTCGTATTTTGGCTATTATTAGGCAGTCAAATATCAATTTCCTGACTACTCCGTAGGGGTCAACGGCCGTTGCCCCCTACAATATTAATATCTGTAGTCCCAGTTGATAAAAAATGCTAGTCCCTTTAACCCGTAACGCATTAGAACAAATTATTCCCCCCATTGCCACAGGAAGCCAATATTCTTTTTATTGGGGTAAATGGCGAGATTTATTGCAACGTTTATTTATTTCCTTGATCGCTTTGGTGGTGACTTGGTTATTGGGAAAATTAGCCGGCTCTGGGGGAGAAACTATTAAACTGATCTTTGATATCATTGCCGGGTTATATTGGCTATGGGGTCCTGTACTATGGGCCAGCATTCGTAATGGTAAATACCGTCGCTATCCTTATTGTGGGTTTTGGCAAGGACAGGTTTTGGATGTGTTTATCACCGAAGAATTAGTAGGAGAAGAACAGACGGTGAATAAATGGGGGGAGTTAGTGGTCATTGAAAACCGAGAACGACGGATCAATGTAGAAGTGGGAGATGAAGAGGGATTCACTGCCATCACAACAGCCCCTATAAACCGCCTTTATCGGGTCATTAAGCCTGGACAAATAGCAGAAATGTTAATTTTGTCCAAAACCCCTGAATTAAGCCGTATTGATAAGATTACCGATGTGTATTTTCCTCAACATAATTTATGGGTAGGAGAGTATCCTTATTTACGTCGTGATATCTTTCAACAAGTTAGTGAAGAGTTAGGGGGACATTCCCGTTATCGTTCCTCAAAAAGAGGAAAACCTCCTATAGTTCGACGACGCAGGGGATAGGTTTAACATAATTGGATTTAAGTTAAAACATAAGCGGGGAATTTTTGTGATAAGGTTGTTAGTTAATTGATAGTAACTTTAAAATAAGTTTATTGAGATGTTATTTAATTCTACAATTTTCATTTTAGGGTTTTTACCTTTGACCTTATTAGGTTTTTGGGGGTTAAGTAAGTTACGTTTAACCCAAGGGGTAATGATTTGGTTATTAGTTAGTTCCTTGTTTTTCTATTCTTATTGGAATATATTTTCTCCGGCGGGGCAGGGAAAAACTATTGAATACATTTTTTTGATCATTTTATCTGTAGTAATTAACTACAGTATCGGAGCAGAAATTTCTCGCTCAAAAAAATCTAGCAGACGGGCTAAAATTTTATTAATTTTAGGAACAATTTTAAACTTAAGCGTTATTGTTTACTATAAGTATGCTAACTTTTTTCTTAATTTTATCAATTCTTTATTTTACACTAATTATCAATTAGATAACTTAATTCTTCCTTTGGGTATTTCCTTTTATACCTTTACTCAAATCGCTTATTTAGTTGATGCTTATAGAGGAGAGTTAAAAAAAGAAAAATATAATCTACCTACTTATGGTTTATTTAGGGTTTGCTGAATAAAAGCAAAACCCTATTCTTTAAAAGGTTACACCCATATTCGCGATCGCAAAAAAGATCAGCTTTGTCGGCTACAAACCGCTATAATTGGTAGAAACACCTCCCAGTTGTTGGTCAAGAACAAATGTATCGAAAAGAGGAGCAACCTTTACCGCCCCCAGAAAAATTTGAATTACCTTTCGAGGGCAAATTGTCCCCCAATAATCGTTGGGTAATCATGGTAGAGTTGATACCTTGGGATGATTTTGAGGAAGAATATGCTAAACTTTTTTCAGCAGAAAAAGGTGCGCCAGCCAAACTATTTAGAATGGCATTAGGGACATTAATTATTAAGGAAAAATTAGGAACAAGTGATAGAGAAACTATAGAACAGATTAGAGAAAATCCCTATCTACAATACTTTATAGGTTTAAATTGTTATCAACAAGAGCCACCACTGGAATCTTCAATGCTAGTTCATTTTAGGAAAAGAATTGATGGAGAATTGATAAACAAAATCAATAAAAAAATAGTAAAAGAGAAATAGACAAGAGTGATAAAGAAGTAAAAAAAAAGGATTGTCTCCAAGAAAAAGGAGAAAAAATAAAAAATAAAGGTAAACTAATTTTAGATGCGACTTGTGCGCCAGCAGACATCAAATACCCAACGGATTTAGGCATATTAAATCAAGCCAGAATTGAGACAGAAAGAATAATAGATAATCTTTATAAACCATTAAGAGTAAAATTGAGAAAAAAGCCGAGAACTTCTAGAAAAATTGCTAGAAAGGAATACTTAAAAGTAGCTAAAAAACGAAAAGTATCTTATCAAGAAAGAAGAAAAGCTATCGGGAAACAGTTAAAATACCTTAAGAAAAATTTAGGAAATATAGAAGACTTAATTCAAGCTGGGGCTTCCCTGGAAAATCTGAGTAAAAGACAGAAAAATTGTCTAGAGACTATCAAAAAAGTTTATGAACAACAACAGTCAATGTGGGAGAATAAGACCCAGAGTGTTCCTCAAAGAATTGTAAATTTAACTCAACCGCATATTCGTCCAATAGTGAGGGGAAAAGCAGGAAAACCAATAGAGTTTGGAGCTAAACTCTCAGTAAGCTGTGTAGATAACTATGTGTTTCTAGACAAAATAAGTTGGGAAAACTTCAATGAATCTTGTCATTTAAAAGAACAAGTAGAAAAGTATAAAGAAACGTTTGGCTATTATCCCGAATCCGTCCATGTAGATAAAATTTATCGAACTAGGGAAAACAGAAATTGGTGTAAGGAAAGAGGGATAAGAATCAGTGGTCCGAAGTTAGGAAGACCTCCGAAAAATGTCAGTGAAGAAGAAAAGAAACAAGCCCACTCCGATGAATGCTTCCGTAATGCTATTGAGGGAAAGTTTGGACAAGCTAAACGAAGATTTAGCCTAAATCTCGTGATGACAAAACTCCCTGAAACCTCCATTACATCTATTGCTATTACATTTTTAGTTGTCAATCTTTCTAAACTTCTGAGGCAGTTTTTGTCGCTTTTTTTGTCCTTATTTACTAATAATAGAACAGGGGAACTCATTAAACCGCCTTTCATTAATTTTGATTATACTTTAAACAATTTTTATGTACTAAAACTTATTGATTTGTCAGAAAATTCTTGGTCAAAAGTGGCATAAATTTTGGAGAAACTTTTTGAGCAAACCCTATTTATTCTTTTCTTTCCCCAATTGATTGCCGGTCCCATTCTTCGTCACGATGAATTAATTCCCCAACTGCGCTCTTTTAAAAATAAGATTTTCTCTTCTAAAAATTTATCATTAGGATTGATATTTTTCACTATTGGACTATCTAAAAAGCTCATAATTGCTGATATATTATCTACCTGGGTAGCTACTATATTTAATAATACTAGTTCTTTAACATGTATAGATTCTTGGGTAGGGGCTATTAGTTATACTCTACAACTATACTTCGATTTTTCTGGTTATTCCGATATGGCCATTGGCCTAGGTTATATGTTTAATATTGTTCTACCTATTAACTTTAACTCTCCTTATAAAGCCACATCTATTAGTGAGTTTTGGCGACGTTTGCATATTACATTATCTAACTTTTTAAGAGACTATCTATATATTCCCTTGGGAGGAAGTCGTCGCGGTGAAATTAGACGATATGCTAACCTAATTATAACCATGTTATTAGGAGGTTTATGGCACGGTGCCGGCTGGACTTTTGTTATCTGGGGAGGGTTACAGGGTTTGTATTTGTCCATTAATCATGGTTGGCGGAAATTGAATATTTCTCTGCCTAAATGGTTAGCTTGGACAATAACTTTTTTAGCTGTTATTTTTGGCTGGGTGATGTTTCGCGCTCAAAGTTTATCTGATGCAATGGAAATGATTCAAGCTATGATAGGCATGAAAGGCATTGTTATCCCTGGAGAAGTGAGAGGCAAGTTAGGGTTTTTGACTACTTTTGGCTTACAAGTTAACTCCTGGAATAAGTTTACTTATTTACCTAGTTTTTATGATAGTAAATTATTAAGTTTTCTGGTTTTATTTGTCTTGATGATAGGAGCCTTAAAATTACCTAATACTCAAGAGATTGCTGAGAAAATAGACTTTAACCCTTTCTGGGCATTTATATTAGGTTTGCTGGCTACCTATTATTTATTGTCCTTAAACCGTGTTTCTGAATTTCTTTATTTTCAATTTTAATAATATACAAGATTATGCTTAAATTTAATTTAGGAATTACTTCCCAAAAAAATCAATCAAAAGCTATTAAAATTAGGCAAAAATATAGTTCTTTTAATTACCTGTTTTTAGGAACCATTGTTTTAAGCATCTCTGGAATCAGTTTAGCTAATTTTTTAATAGATCCTTATGACATTTTTCGACATAATAAGCTATGGGAATCAAACCTAACTAAACCAGAGAAATCTAATCAAGATCGATTGTATAAAACTATTGATATAATAAACATATCATTTTAACTGATTTACTCAATACCCTCTTTTCTCAAGATGCTTTAATTGCTAGTAAAAATACTATTAAGGAAAATTGGAATCTTCCTAAAAAAACTCAAGACTTAGTCCGTGGAGATAATGGTTTTTTTTCCCATCGAGAACCCAATAATGGGAAAACAGAGTGGAGATTTAGTAATATTATTGAACAGTATTTCGGGTATCATACCCAATATAAATTATCTGAAGACCGGTTCAATGATTTTAAGAAAATTGTCGAATTTTGTCGCCAAAATAACATCGAATTAATTGTCTTTATTTCTCCTTCCCATGCAACCCAATGGGAAGCTCTACGAGTCAGGTGATTTCTGATAAAGGAGATCCCTTACGATCCCCCTAACCCCCCTTAAAAAGGGGGGAATAATTGGAAAAGCAGGTATATTCAAGTGTGGAAATCACCTCACAGATAGATGGGATAGTTTTGAGGAATGGAAACGAAAAATGGTAGCCATAACCCCAGTTTGGGATTTTTCCGGCTATAATTCCGTAACAAGCGAACCCATTCAACCGATTATGAGTAATTATGTTGATAACCTCACGGGGTGACAAGTAGGTTGAAAAGTAAGTCCAGAGCGGTTTTTCTCTGTTACCCGACCCTAAACAATTGTCGGCAACCAGAGAGCTTATTGAGAATAAACGATAATGATAATCATTTGCAAATGGGGGGGGAAGACGTGGCATTTGCCACGTCTTCCCCCCCCAAACAGGGCAATCGCATTAAAATCTGAGATGCGTGATCCAGTAAAGATTTTAGAGTTTCAGTACAAATGAACGGCGATCGCGAAACCTCTTATGCAGTCAGCTTTTCAAAAATTAAATGCGATTGCCCTGCCCCCCCAAACTGTTTTGATGCGCGAGCGTCAACTCCTAAAAGAGAGAAAACAATCCGATTTTATGCTAATAATAATCAGATTGTCCTTAATCGTTTTATAACTTAAATCATGAGCTTTTTAGCAGTTTATGAATCTCATTTTACCAAACATTTAACACAAACACAGTTCGAGGCTTTTAGAATTTTACTGTGGTTGCTGACAGTACATAAACAGGTTAGAATAGAAAGGTTAGCAGCTTGTTTTCCTTTACCAATCCTTTATCAAAGTCGTCGTAAACATATCCAGAGATTCCTAGTTTTGTCAGCTTTAGCCATTCCCAGATTCTGGTTTCCTGTGATTAAAGCTATTATTTGTAAAGAATTTAAGACTGGCTCTCGTCTGATTATAACAATTGACCGAACCCAATGGAAAGATAAAAATGTTTTCATGGTTGCTGTTATCTGGAAAAAGCTGGCTTTACCCATCTATTGGACACTTTTAGGGAAAAGAGGAGCCAGCAGATTATCTGAACAACAGGCATTAATTCAACCTGTTCTTTGTCTTCTAAAAAACTATGAGTTAGTCATTCTTGGAGACCGAGAATTCCACAGTGTTAAATTAGCTTATTGGTTGAAACAAAAAAGTAAAAAACAAAAGTTATTCTTCGCTTTTCGTCAGAAACAAGGTACAAACCAGAAAAAAGATGATGAAGATTATCAAACTTTTTCGCAGTTAGGAATGAAACCTGGGATGAAGATGTTTTTAACTGGGGTTTCAGTCACTAAAAATAAAGGGTTTGGAAACTTTAATGTGGGAGCATATTGGAAAAGAAAATACAAGGGTAAACAGGAAAAGAGCCTTGGTTTATTCTTACCAACTTAGAGAGTTTATCAGAGGTCTTGAAAGTCTATCGAGCCAGGGCAGGTATTGAAGCTATGTTCAAGGATAGTAAGACAGGGGGTTATAATTTGGAGGGAAGTAAAGCCAATAATAAACGACTAAATTCCTTGATTTTATTAATAGCGATCGCTTACACTGCTACTTCTTTAAAAGGCAAAACATTTCGACAAACCAATCAAGGAAAATATATTGCTCGTCTAACTGAAAAATCAAGACGTGACCGAAGACATAGTAATTTTTGGATAGGACTTTATGGCTCTCTTTGGATTCACGCTTGGGAATTTTGCTCTGATTTTATTTCAATTATGATGAGCAATAATCCCCAGAAACTCAACAATTATAAAAAAGGGTTACAAGCCATGTCCATAATAGATAAGACGGCTTAATTCCCCTATTTTATCTTAACATAAAATAACCAGTGGAAGATGATTTATTTTAGATGTAACTATCCAAAATAAACCAATTTTTATTATTTAATAAAAACTAATATTGCCCAAGGGGTTGATTTTGAGCATCAACCCTGTGGGGGGGAGGACGGTGTAAACCTCCTCCCCCCCACACACACGGCAAGAATGATTATCATTATTGTTTATTCTCAATAAGCCCTCTAGTTTTTGACAATTTATAGAGCGATCGCCACGGCTGAAACCCTCTTTCAATCAGGGTTTTAACGGGCTTGTCACCCCGTGAGGTTGATAACTCTCACTATACCCCCAATATCGGTGATTTCGTACTGAATCGTATTTTATCCCACAATGTTGAGCAAGTTCCTGAAGATTTCGGTGTCTTAATAACTTCAGAAAATATTGAGCAACATTTAGCTAAAATTCGTAGCGATCGAGAAGAATGGGCTAAAATGCGACCTAATGAGGTGGAGTTAGTCGAAACCTTAAAACAGAACTTTAAAGAACAACAATGAACCCCTTAAAGATTTGGAGAAAAGCCAGGATTATTCCTGACTTTATCTAAGTTTTAGGTGTGTCGTGGTGAGAGTTTACCGGTAACAATCACATTTAGCATTCATCCTTGTCGTCCCCAGGACAGTCTTTACCATAAGTAGTAGAACTATCAGAAAAAGGGTTAGACTTAGCGACGGCCACGGTTTCCACACCGAAAAACACCAGAAGGGAAATCACTATGATGGTTGCTAGTTTACGTTTGAGACTTAGTTTGTTGTTCATGGTTAGGTTATCTCCTTAACTCACACCTGCTTAGAAGGTTTCTCCAATAGATGGTTACCCTCTACTCCCATCATAGGGTTCGTTTATTAGCATGTCAGTCCCATTTATTTTAATTCTTCCTACCCCTTAGAGCCGCCTACATGGAATTAAGTAGAAAATAGTAGAGAAACTTTTGAGCAGAATTGTAATTAATTGTAAGGGTTTAAGCTTTGTGAGATAAAAGTCAGAACATATTGATTAAAATGGGGAGAGACATAATCTTTGTCTTGAGATCATAACCAGAGGCTTCAACGAGTTTAGTCACAAACCCGCCGTTAATTGCTCAGGCAATATAACGGGGGCTTGATTTAAAGCCCATGATGTGACCAGTTCACCTGATTTTCAGGTAAACGTTATCTAATTCATGACACCTCTTGGTACGTGCCAGCCTAGAGCAACTGTCGTCTAATTTTAAACATTGCTAAACGGGTTAACGAAGTGAATTAGGCCAAACAAGATTAGATAACTGAACGAGGCAAACATTACCCCTAACGGGAGATTAAAAATGCCAAACTTTGTATTTGTTCTAGACACAACTAAAAGTCCGTTAAAACCTGTCCATCCTGGACAGGCGAGATTGCTTTTAAGACAAGGAAAAGCAGCCGTATTTCGGCGTTATCCTTTTACCATAATTCTCAAGGAGGAAGTGACAGAACCCTCTAAAAATATCACTCTAAAACTTGACCCAGGTTCTAAATTTATGGGAGTTTTAAGCCAAAACTCCTATCTGAAAAATTACAATCACTCGTCAACCTTTATCGACACCCATTTTAAGAGAACGACATTAGTAACTTAAACTAGCTGTTATTTTCTCCTTATTCCTTGCCAAACAAACTTTGTAATGGCTTCCATGCTTACCCTCAAACAATTTCTCTATTCAGTCCCGACCTGTAGCCCACCCATTACCTATCAACAACTACAAATCCTGTTTCAGTGCAATCAGCAGGGTCATGATAGTGTGGTGGTTGTTAATGCACAAAGGATTCCTTTGGGCATAATTTTTAGTCGTGATTTCCTCTTAAGCTTACTCAATCAACCTGTAGTCACTTCTTCTCCAATAAATAAGGAAATATCTAGGTCCAAGCATTCTGCAAGTTTGGGAGACAGATGGGACTGGGAAACCTGTATGAGTCCCTTAACCCTGATTCCTTACGATCTGAAAGTTTTTGACTTGGTTCATCTCCTCAACGCTAACCCACAAGGGGCCAAAAAACCCAACTATGGACTGGTGGATAGGCGTGGGCAATTTTTGGGATTATTGGATAGTTGGAAAATTCTACAAACGGTTTTAGCGGAAAACTCTCCTCCTCAACCAGAGTTAGCATCACTCAAAGGTCTTATTAAAGAACTCTTAGAAGAACTGCCGTTACCGGTGATGTTACAATCTCACCAAGGGGAAATTATTCAACAAAATCGCACTTGGCGCGAACAAATTGGGGAATTTATCCCTCCAGATCAAGCAACAGCTTGTCCCTTACCCCAGAAAACAAGGGACAGATCGCAACAGCCAATTAGTTTTGACAATATCGATAATTATTGTCAGACAATAGCTTCAACATCTATTACGGATATTGCTTGTAAACAGTCGTTAAAAACCAAAAAAGACCTTCAGACATTTCCTTTACCAATAGTAGCTAAATATAGCCAAGAAAGTTCTGGCAATTGCTTGATTGATAACGATGATAGGGAATCGAGACCAATCTGTGAACCAGACAAAGTTTGGCAATTTATAAAATGTACTTTAACTACGGATAAACTAGAAGCACCTATTTCTATTTTTGTGGCCACTGATGTCACACAACAACAACAATTATGTCAAGAATTGGCAGCTAAAAATGCTGATTTAGTGCAACTAAATCGCCTGAAAGATGAATTCTTGGCTTGTATTAGTCATGAACTAAAATCACCCTTAACCGCAGTGGTGGGGTTATCTAGTCTTCTCCAAGAAGAAAAAATCGGTAATCTTAACTCTCGTCAAGTTCATTATGCCCAGTTAATTTACCGTAGTGGTCGTCAACTGATGACTTTAGTTAACGATCTATTGGATTTGACTCGCCTAGAAACAGGACAATTAAAATTGTCTTTTAATCCCGTCAATATTAGAGAAATTTGTCAAAGAGCTTATCATTCCATCACAGAAAAATATCAAAGTAAAACTGAAAAACCTGTAGATTTTAGTTTAGAGATCGAACCTGAATTAGAGCATTTATTAGCAGATGAGTTACGACTCAATCAAATGTTAGTTCATCTGTTGGATAACGCCATGAAATTTACCCAAACTGGCGGAAAGATTGGCTTAAAAGTCAGTCGTTGGTCAGATTGGCTCGCTTTTAACGTATGGGATACAGGCATTGGTATTCCTGAAGAATCTCAACATCTAATTTTTCAGAAGTTCCAACAACTAGAAAATCCTTTAACCCGACAATTTGAAGGAACAGGGTTGGGGTTGGTTTTGACCCAACGCTTAGCTCGGGCCCACGGGGGAGATATCTCTTTTGTATCTAAGGCAGGTCAAGGTAGTCAATTTACCCTATTGTTACCCCCTTCCCCCCACAAAGAACAGCCATCGCCCCATGATCAAGGTTCTAACCCCTTAATACTAATTGTTGAAGCCATTCCTAAATCCATTGAAACTTTAATGGATAAGTTAACACAACTGGGCTATCGAGTGATGATTGCTCGGACAGGAACCGAAGCAGTAGAAAAAGCCCGACAATTAAGACCTTATGCTATTTTTTTGAATCCTTTATTACCTTTATTATCGGGATGGGATGTTTTAACTTTACTAAAATCTGATCCCCAAACCCAAAATATTCGGGTTTTTGTTACACAAACTCAAGGTCATCAATTATTAGGTAAACACCGTTGTACTGATGGATTTATTAAGATTCCCAGTGATTTATCTACCCTTGAGCATTGTTTAAAACCCCTACAGCCTAAAATACAAGTTGAAAGTCGTTCTTTAACTATTCTCACTTTAATTCCTAATTTTTCTGCTCTAGATAAAGAGCGTGTTCCTTTAACATCAAAATTAGAAGGGAATTTGATTGGTAAATTATCTCAATTCAATCATCGTATTGTGGAGGCCGATGATCTTGAGCAAGCATCTTTATTGGTCAATGTTTGGGATATTGATGTGATCGTCCTGGATGGACAATTTTTAGACGAGCCGGACAAATATCTGCGATCGCTCGCTCAAAATCCAGAACTCGTAGAGTTACCCTTAGTGATTTTAGATGTTGTGAGCGCACAAGCAGCTAACACCATAGAAGGATTATCCGTATTTCCTTGTTTAATTTCTGATAGTAAAGAGGAGATTTCCCAATTATGCCAAGTCATCTCCATTGCAGCAAATCACCATTAATCAGAAGATTTCTGGTTTTTGGTAGCAAAAAAGTCAGTTGAAGAACCCCAACTTACTTCGTTGAAGTTGGGGATTCTAACAGGGAATCGCTTCCTCATTCACCCACTCACCCACCCCCTTTAGTTCCCCTTCCCAGGAGGGGGTTAGGGGGTGGGTAGGGTTGCTAGGCTCAGTCTCCAACGACACTGATTTCTCCCGACATTTTGTCGAACCTGTTGTTTCAGGTTTAGCCGTAACTTCCTCCGTGACCCGAAGTAGCTTGGATTGACTAATTCCAAGAGTTTTAAGTCCCTTGATTCCAATATTAATTGATGCTTGAATATCTGAATCTGAGAGAAAACCGCAATTAAGACACAAAAAACGTTCTTTATTGCGGTTTTATTTTTGAATATGTCCGCAATGCGAACATTTTTGCGAGGTAAACTTAGGATTAACCTTTAAACAAATTGAGCTAAACTTTGCAGCTACCGACTCGATTTTTTCTGTAAGATTCCCCCAGGAGCAGTCTCTAATTAACCGATTTAATGCTCTTTTGGCTGATTGTCCATTTTTCAGAAATTTGCTGCTCGCGCTACCAGGTGCGCCGTGAGACGGCGCGGGGTCGCTCGCCTTTTCATCCTGTTTAGCACGACATTTTCTAATCATTCCTTGAATGTTCAGATCCTCTAAAACAATTACATCAGCTAAACGAACAAGGTGGTGAGCGATTTTCCATTGGTAATCTTCTCTTTGGTTAACTATTTTTTGGTCAACACGGGCTAATTTAGCGTAGGCTTTTTTCTGGTTAGAGGAACCTCTCTTCTTACGAGATGCTCTACGCTGCCTGATAGTTTTTCTTTTGGATAGTCGCTTCTCAAATTGAGGATTTTCTATTAACTCTCCATTGCTCAAAGCTAACAGTTTCTTGATACCCAAGTCACAGCCAATGGTAGTTTTTACTTGCCCTAAATCCTGGAGGTTTAATTGAGGAACTTCTGTGTTTTCTATCCGAATTGACATATACCAACCATCCGCTAATGAGCGAATGGTTACAGTTTTTAGGCTAAAACCATCAGGGATACTTCGAGACTTAAAAAATCTCATCCAACCAATAGAAGGAAGATAGACCTTATTTTTCTCTAATTTAACTTGATTAGGAGGATAGCTAAAACTTTTGAATCTTTGACGAGTTTTAAACTTTGGATATCCTCTGCCATCAAAGAAGTTTTCACTCATCCGTTTTTAGTCGTCTCAAATTTTGCTGTAGAACTGTAGAATGGATTTTTTTGTACCAGGGTCTAGCTTGTTTTAAAAAGGGCAATTCAGAGGATTGCATTTCATAGGCATTACGTTTTTTACCTGATTTTTTGAAGGGTTCTCCTAATTGGGATTGTGGAGAAATTGAACAAGTTAAGGGACAACAAGGGGCTTTTGTCTTGAGGTCAGAATAGTTGCCTAGTTTTGGATATTTAACTTGCTCATACGCCTCAATCCTGTCTCTTCAGCAGAAATTGTAATGACTTCTGAGCATGGATACCCAGTTGGTCATTATTATTTCTTGAGACAAGCTTGCCTTTAATTTGTATTTGTAGGCTAAGATCATTTTAATGGAATTCTTGATTTAAGAATTTCGTATTTTTTTTTAATTATAGTGGTAATGGTTGAAAATTGCCACTATATTTTCTATATAGATTCCCTTCGGTCAGTTTGTTTACTGGTCGCCATTCATCCCCACCGTGTAGACGGATGGGGATGAATGGCGACATAGGATAAAACAGCAAATTCTGTTAAGCTATATGTTTACCACCGGACACCATACAGAGGAAAAACATAATGATGCAAAAAAAACATTCTTTTGATTCTTCTCAGGTCATGTATCGCGCACAAGAATTATTAGACGCAGCCTCTAACCGTTATCGTATTACTGTTCAAGTTGCTAATCGAGCCAAACGTCGCCGTTACGAAGAATTTGATAGTATTGATGATCCTCACATGAAACCGGCTGTCCGTGCCATCATTGAAATGTCTGATGAGCTAACTCAGCCAGAAATTATCAGTGATGTGAGATCCTAAGCAAAATAATGAGAAAAACACTTTTACTATCCAAAAAACACCAAAAATGGTTAGGGGTTTTTCTCCTCAGTCTGAGTGTCAGTTGGGGAGTAATGCACTTTAACTTCAGTCAGCTTGAAGGTTGGAGTATAAAAAGTGCTTACGGTCAAAATCTTCGACCTGAACAAGCAGCAGAGATGGTTTACGAGAGATTACCGGAACTGCCCAAAGAAAATAACTATATTAGCGATGAAACGGGGGAAATAAACCCTAGCCACACCTTGATTGGTCGTTTTATCCGTTACCACAAGGATTTTAAACGACGTTCTCCTCAGCACCCTTTAGACTGGAAAGTGACCCTAGCAGATTATTTAGGGGTCAATCAATCTATTAGGGAATCTAACTATCCGGGATCTACCTTAAAAAGTAATCCCCTAACCAAAGATATCGAAGTCATTCGCCAACTAAGTCGTCGTCAACGTCAACAGTTAGTAGACTTATTAGTTGAGATTTATAACCCTCAACCCCAAACCACAACTAATCAAGGGATTCCCACGGAAACAGAAGGTACATCATCACCAGAATCTACTTCCGGAACCCCTGGTTTGTCTCGGCCTGGAGATGCTCAACTACTTGCACCTGAATTACTAATTAATTGATAAATATGGGCGATCTCATACTCAAAAAAGGTCAAGGATGGCGATTAGGATGGAATACAGAAGAAATTGCTTATCCTGGCTTAATAGGGGGAGATGATTGGGCGATTGAATTAAGCAAGGTCGAATTTGCTGATTTTTGTCGCCTGTTTGAACAACTAGCTACAACTATGGAAGCGATGGCCAAAGAGTTGATGGAAGAAGAGAGAATAGCTTGTGAGGCAGAAAGTGAATTATTGTGGTTGGAAGTAGAAGGATTTCCCCAAGGTTATTCTTTGAGGATAATTTTAAATCAAGGTCGTAGGTGTGAAGGAAACTGGCCAGCCGAGGTGGTGAGTGAGTTATATCAAGAAATGCAAAAATTAAACACCTTTTGACTTGCCTTTTTGAAGAGAATAGGTGTATAATAAGAGTCTGTGAGTATCGGGGCGTAGCGCAGCTTGGTAGCGCACTACTTTGGGGTAGTAGGGGTCGTGGGTTCAAATCCCGCCGCTCCGATTAAAGGGAAAAGCAGGATACATTTATCTTGTCTTTGACCCTAGTTTAAACGAATCAGTAACAAAAGATTAAATTTTGAGTTATACTGATAGTTCGAGTTCAACTGGAGAGATTACCCCAGTCATCACTCAAAGATACACTGCAGTAATAAAATACTGTAAATTTATGTTGAGAAGAGATCACCGTGGTTAGACAAGAAGGTTCTAAAAAAGATACAAAGCCAACCAAAGGCGAAACCAAAACCAACAATCTTGTGGTTGAGACCAAAGAGGAACTGGCTAAAGTCGTTTGGCCATCAAGACAGCAACTCTTAAGCGAGTCAGCCGCAGTTATTTTAATGGTGAGCCTGGTAGCGACTGTTATTTATCTTGTAGATAACCTATTTTCATGGGGATCCGGGAAGGTATTTTAATGAGTTTTGCTCACGATCACGCATCCGAACCAGAACAGCAGCAAGAAAAAACAAAATTGGTAGCGCGGTGGTATGCCGTACAGGTAGCCTCTGGTTGTGAAAAGCGAGTCAAAAACAACCTAGAACAACGGATTCAAACCCTAGATGTAGCGGATCGAATTTTACAGATTCAGATTCCCAAAACACCAACGGTAAAAGTCCGTAAGGACGGAAGCCGTCAACAAGGGGAAGAAAAAGTTTTTCCTGGCTACGTATTAGTAAGGATGATAATGGATGATGATGCTTGGTTAGTGGTGAAAAATACCCCCAACGTTATCAACTTTGTGGGTTCAGAACAAAGACGGGCTTATGGTAGACGCCGTGGTCACGTTAAACCCCTACCTTTGAGTGCTTCAGAAGTAGAAAGAATCTTTCGCCAAGCAGAACAGCCAGAACCTCTTGTTAAGATCGATATGGAAATCGGCGACAAAATTCTGGTACTCTCAGGGCCGTTCAAAGATTTTGAAGGAGAAGTGGTGGAGGTTAGTTCTGAACGCAATAAACTGAGGGCATTGTTGTCCATTTTCGGACGAGATACCCCAGTTGAACTCGAATTTAACCAAGTTGAGAAGCAAAATTAGCGATGGCCAAGAAAGTTGTTGCCTTAATTAAACTAGCCCTTCCTGCCGGAAAGGCTAACCCCGCCCCCCCTGTTGGTCCTGCCTTGGGGCAACACGGGGTCAATATCATGGCATTTTGTAAAGAATACAACGCCAAGACCTCCGATAAAGCAGGAATGGTGATTCCTGTAGAGATTTCGGTGTTTGAGGATCGTAGTTTTACCTTTGTCCTCAAAACCCCTCCAGCGTCTGTATTAATTCGCAAAGCAGCCGGCATCGAAAAGGGTTCAGCCCAGCCCAATAACCAAAAGGTGGGCAGCATCACCCGCGATCAACTCAAGGAGATCGCTCAAACAAAGTTGCCGGATCTCAATGCTAACGACATTGACGCAGCCATGAATATTGTGGAAGGAACCGCCCGTAATATGGGTGTTACCGTCAAAGATTAATTAACTAGAAAATTAACCCAGGAGGGAGAAGCCCAGCTTCGTTAGTACCCCAGGAGAAACTATGCCCAAAAAACTCTCAAAACGAATCAAAGAAGCTTTATCAAAGATCGACCAAGAGCGAGAATATGAGCCGTTAGAAGCCTTAACACTCCTCAAAGAAACGGCTACAGCTAAGTTTAGTGAATCAGCAGAAGCCCATATTCGTCTTGGTATTGACCCTAAATATACGGACCAACAGTTACGGACAACGGTTTCCCTACCCAAAGGCACCGGTCAAGAAATTAGAGTAGCTGTCATTGCCAGAGGGGAAAAAGTTCAAGAAGCCAGTAATGCGGGGGCTGATCTGGTTGGTTCCGAAGAATTAATTGATGAGATCCAAAAAGGAATGATGGATTTCGAGGTCTTAATCGCCACCCCTGATATGATGCCTAAAGTGGCTAAATTAGGACGTTTACTAGGTCCTCGTGGTTTGATGCCTTCTCCTAAAGGGGGAACCGTCACGGCTGATCTTGAAACCGCTATTAATGAATTTAAGGCAGGGAAATTAGAATTTAGGGCCGATAAAACAGGCATTGTTCATGTTATGTTTGGAAAGGCATCATTTTCCCCCGAAGACTTGCTGGCTAATCTCAAAGCCTTACAAGAAACTATCGACAAACAACGTCCCTCTGGGGCAAAGGGTCGCTACTGGCGTAGTATCTTTGTCTCTGCTACAATGGGGCCTTCTATTCAAGTCGATATTAGTGCCTTACGAGACATAAACCTCGCAGAAGGCAATTAAGCTAACAACTAAAAAGTGAAACTTTGGTTTATTCCGAAGACAGCAGGGGCAACTTGCTTAAATATCCTGCCGAGGTTGAAGCCTGAAGAAAATGACATCGGAGTAAATGGTAGGTTTTGCTAACTATTTCTCTGATTAAATTGGACTTCAGCCCCGGCAAATTGTTAGGGGTTTATTTTTTTCCCAAAATTAAGGAGGTGAGAGCAGAATGGGAAGAACCAGGGAAAATAAAGCGACGGTGATCGCTGAGCTCAAGGAACTCTTGAGCGAGGCACAATTAGGCATTGTTATTGATTATCAAGGTCTATCTGTTGCCGAAATTACCGATCTACGGAACCGTCTCCGACCCAGTGGAGCTATCTGTAAGGTGACTAAAAACACCTTTATGGAAAAAGCTGTGACAGGTGATGAGGCATGGGAACCGATGACGGACTTTTTAAAAGGTACATCGGCCTTTGTCTTGGTCAAGGATGACGTAGGTAGCGCAGTTAGGGCTTATCAGTCCTTTAAGAAAGACACCAAAAAAACCGAGTTTCGCGGTGGTGTCATGCAAGGGCAAGCTCTTAACGAAGAGCAGGTTAAGGCGATCGCTGATTTACCGTCAAAAGAAGAACTCATCGGACAAGTAGCTGGAGCGATCAATTCTATCGCTACCAAATTGGCCGTTGGGGTCAACGAAGTGCCGAGTTCTTTGGGACGGGGTATCAACGACATCCCCAACTCTTTTGGGCGTGTTATGGCGGCTATGGCAGCCAAAGAAGAAGGGAATGGTTAAAAGCTCATTCCCCCATCTATCTATCTTGTTTGTTCAATTATCCACTTTTTTCACTTATTTTCAAGGAGTTAAATTATGTCTGCTGCAACCGATGAAATTCTCGAAAAGCTAAAATCTCTGACCCTTTTAGAAGCGTCTGAGTTGGTTAAACAAATTGAAGAAGCTTTTGGCGTGAGTGCCTCTGCTCCTTCTGGTGGCATGATGATGATGGCACCTGGTGGTGCTGCACCTGGTGGTGCTGCGGCTGAGGCTGAAGAAGAGAAAACTGAGTTTGATGTGGTTCTCGAAGAGGTTCCCGGTGACAAGAAAATTGCCATTCTTAAGGTGGTTCGGGCTATCACTGGTTTAGGTCTTAAAGAGGCTAAAGATATGGTTGAGTCCGCTCCTAAGCCTATTAAAGAAGGTACAGGAAAAGATGATGCCGAAGAGATCAAGAAAAAGCTCGAAGAAGCTGGTGCAAAGGTCAGCGTGAAGTAATTTCTTGTAATTAAACTACTTTCAAAGCCCCTACTTGTTGCAGTAGGGGCTTGTTTTTTTGACATCATTAAAGCTATTTTTTTGTCTTTTTATGTTTCAAGCTATCGCTATCACGGAAATACAAGAATCCGTAGCAACCCACCATTTTTGTATAAAATTGAGATAATTATTCTACTATTGTAATTTTCTAGACACTTAAGATGGATACAATCACCACAGCTATTATCGCTGGACTTGCAGGGATTAGCACAGATGCCATTAAAGACAGTTATAATGCCCTTAAAGGGGCGTGTAAAAAGAAATTTGGCGAAACTAGCGATTTAGCTGAAGCGATCGATAAATTGGAAAAAAAGCCCAAGTCAGAAGGTCGTCAAACCACCCTAAAAGAAGAAGTAGAAGCAACAAATGCTCATGAAGATGCAGAAATCATCCAGTTAGCGCAAGCATTATTAGAGAAACTCAAGGAACAATATCCTACACAGAAAACTACTACTATTGGGAATGCTACCGCAACAGGAGGAGATGCAACAATTACTAACATTGAGGGATCAGCAGGGGATATTCATATTGGGAGGAGGGTGATTCACGAAAAAAAGTAATCATCTATAACTATTATAACTATTATTACGTCAGTCACGATGCCACGCCGATTGATGAGGGTATTGGCACTGATGATAAGTTACCTTGCCCTTATAAGGGGTTGGATCATTTTAATCCTAATGATGCACAATATTTCTTTGGTCGTGATTTTTTTATTGAAGAGCTTTATCAAGCAACAAAAAACCGTAATTTTATTCCCATATTAGGTGCATCAGGAAGCGGCAAATCTTCAGTTGTTTTTGCTGGACTAGTACCAAGGTTACAAGAAGATGGTAATTGGTTATTTACTTATTTTCGTCCTGGTTCCGCCCGAGACCCATTTTCTACTTTACCAGATCCATTTTATGCTTTAGCGGAAGCTTTAGTTCCATTGTATAGATTAGAGATAGATTCTACAAATGAAATCACTCAAGCTGTTGATCTGTCTGATGAGTTTAAAATGGTAATACTTCCCTTTCCCATGTATTTAGTAACATTGAACGAAAGCACCCCAAGCAAAGATTATTATTAATTGCCGATCAATTTGAAGAACTTTATTATTGTGATTTAGACACTCAACATAAATTTCTTGATCTATTAACTTCTAACTTCTCTCAAAATAAAAATCTAGGTTTATTTTCTATTTATAAGTTATCACCTGTGCTAGTAATAACTATGCGGACAGATTTTTTAGGAAATGCTTTATCTTATCCTAATTTTGCTGATCTTTTGAGAAAAAATGATACAAAAATTAGGTCAATGAATCGTCAGGAATTGACAGAAGTTATTGAGAAACCGGCTCATAAATTAGGAGTTGCATTTGAGTCAGGATTAGTAGAACTTATTCTTGATGATATAGAAGCAAAACCTGGCAATTTACCTTTATTAGAATTTGCATTAACTGAGTTATGGAATCAAGGAAATAGTAAAGAATTAACTCATAAAATTTACAATAAAATCGGTCAAGTTCAAGGTTCATTAGCTCGTTATGCTGAGGAAAAATATGATAATTTTAGTGATGAGGAAAAAGAGAAAATTAGACGTATTTTTATCGAATTAGTCCGTCCAGGACAAGGAACAGAATACACGAAACGAATCGCGACTAAAGAAGAATTAGGAGATGAAAACTGGTCTTTAGTTAAAGGATTAGCTGATTATCGTTTAGTGCTAACAAGTCGCAACGCTACGGGAGAAGAAACCGTAGAACTTATTCATGAAATATTGATAAAAAAATGGAAAAAGTTAAAAAATTGGATAGAACCCGATAGTAAATTTCTTATTTGGAAAGAACAACTTAACGCAAGAATAAACGGAGGAGATTTATTGACTAAAAATAGCTTTAAAAAAGCAGAAGAAAAGTTATCTGAAAGAAAAGCTGATCTTAATGAACAACAAATAAAATTTATCAAAAAGAGTCAACAGGAGCAACTAAAAAAACGCTTTTTATGGGGAATTATTGCGAGTTTGATGGGAATCTTTGTCTTGGGTACAGGTATTCAAATGTATAAACAATCTTGTGATGTTGGCGAAAGAATAGGACAAGATTGTTTTAGATTTATTATTACCAGTGGAGACAGTCAGTTATTTTTGGGAACGACGAATAACCATCTTGAAAATGGGGTTAAAGGTTTCAAGTCAGCTTTTTTTTGCACATGGTATAAATGGGGGAGAAACGCTAATAAAATTGAGGAGGTTATCAAAAACTTTGAAGATGCAAAAAATACTGCTCCTTTTGATCCTATTGCACTAATTTACGATAATAATGCCATTGCTTTAAAAAGAGGAAATCCTTATAAATTAGCTGTTGTTGTTCCCGTTGATCCTCATGCAGAAGTTGCAAGAAATATGTTACGGGGAGTTGCTTCAAAACAAGATGAATTTAATCAACAGAGAAAAGATAAAAATCTACCTTTATTAGAACTTGTTATTGCTAATGATAAAAATGTGGCATTTTCCAAAGCTATGAGATACATTTTCCTGTTCCCTGTTCCCTGTTTCCTGTTCCCTCAACCGGAGTCTGTACCTACCCAATATGGGAAATGTTATAATAACCATATTAGCCAAGAAATTGCTAGAAAACTTGTCAAAAAAGAGGTTTTAGGAATTATTGGACATCGCTCAAGTGGTTCTAGTTTAGCTGCAGTAGAAATATATAATCAACATAAAATTGCTATGATTTCTCCTACCAGTAGTAGTACGGACTTAGATAATGAAGAGTATGAGGTATTTTTTAGGACAGTTGCTTCTAATAAAGAATATGCAGAAAAATTTTATTTATATGGAAAAGAAAAATGTTTAAGTGATCAAAATAACAAAATGTGGGTTTTATATGATTCACAGGATAAATATAGTAGCAATTTAAAAAAGGAAATCAAATTGTTAGAAGATCCATCAAAATCTTCCAAAAAAAAGTTAATACTTGAAGAATTTAATGATTCATTTTCCGCAAAAGAATCATTAAAAGACAAGATTATAAATAATATAAAGAATGAAGGAGTAGAATGTGTTATCTTATTACCAGGTACGACGACAACTCGTTCGGCTTTATTAATTATTTCTGAATACAAAGAACTCTATGAAAAGAACACTAATAATATAAATATATTTAAAAAGACTAAATTTTTAAGTGGACTAGCTTTACATAACCATGAAGATTTGAAGAAAGATGGGGGTTCTTTTTATGAAGAACTGCTTGTCATTGTACCCACTCCTTTTATAAAGAACGAAAGTAAAAATGAATTGGCTACGCGATGGGGAGGTAATATAAGTTGGCGTACTTATTCTAGTTATCAAGCGCTCGAAAATTTTGTTAAAGGACTTGAAGAAATAGATAGGCTAAAAATAGAAGAAAAAAATACAAGCAAAAAGAAACAAAAATTAGTTTTTGATTATTTGAAAGATACTAGCGAAAAAAAATGAAGGGAAATCTTGTTTAATGAATACTAAAGATATTGAAGAGAATACATATAATCAAGATAAATGTATCCCTATAGGGGAAATCTCAGAGATAAAGAAAAAGTAAATTATCTAGAAATATCTATCCATATAACTAGCAAAATCTTCATTGGTGATAAGCATCTCTCTAAGGTATTTGTTAGCAAAACTTCTACAAATACACTGCGGACACCAGTAACCTTGGGGACACTCAGAAGTTTCAAACTTTCTGGGTGCAAGTTAATCCCCAACTACAATCTTTGATTAAGACAACTCAAGCTGTTTTTTCGCCCTTTCTATAGCCTGTTTAATTTGTTCAAACCCTGTCCCTCCGTAACTATTACGGGCTGTTACTACTTGTTTAGGGGCGATCGCATCATAGATATCGGCTTCAAATTTAGGATGTAATTCAAGCCATTCTTCCATTGTCAAATCTTTTAATAATTTTCCGGCAGCTAAACTGGTTTTAACAACTTTCCCTACTAAATTATAAGCTTCTCTGAAAGGAACCCCTTTTGCTGCTAAATAGTCAGCTACATCCGTCGCATTAGAAAAGTCTTCGGCCACTGCTTCACTTAATCTTTCCTTCCGAAACTTGATACCTTCTCCTAATAACACCGTCATCGCTTCTAAACACCCTTTAACGGTTTTTACCCCGTCAAAGATAGCTTCCTTGTCTTCCTGGAGGTCTTTATTATAGGCTAGGGGTAATCCCTTCATCAGCACTAACAAGCCCTGTAAATGCCCAAAAACACGCCCTGCTTTGCCTCTAACTAATTCAGGAACATCAGGATTTTTCTTTTGCGGCATAATACTAGATCCCGTGGCACAACTATCGGTTAAACTAATAAAACCGAACTCTTGAGAAGCCCAAAGGATCATCTCTTCGCTTAAACGACTGAGATGCACCATAATTAAACTGGCTGCATTGAGAAATTCAATAGCAAAGTCGCGATCGCTTACTCCATCCAAACTGTTACCATAAACATCCCCAAAGCCCAATAATTCTGCACTATAATGGCGATCAATAGGAAAGGTTGTACCAGCTAAAGCCCCACAACCCAAAGGAGAAACATTTGTTCTGTTGTAAATTTCTCCTAAACGTTCCCAGTCCCGTTGTGCCATTTGGAAGTAGGCTAAAAGATGATGAGCGAGGCTGATGGGTTGGGCCCGTTGAAGATGGGTATAACCGGGGATGAGAGTTTCAACATTCTCTTGAGCATGGGTTAACAATACTTGTTGAAATTCTTTGATTTGCTGGCGTATTTGTTGAATTTGCTCCCTGAGATAGAGACGGATATCCGTTCCTACTTGATCGTTACGGGAACGGGCGGTATGAAGCTTTTTACCCACATCTCCCACTAACTCTGTTAAGCGTCTTTCCACAGCAAAGTGGACATCTTCTTGATCGATCCCTGGGGTAAAATTGCCATCCCGATATTCTTGACGAATTGTTTCTAAACCCTTGACTAATTCCTCTGCTTCTGAGTCACTAATAATGCCTGTTTTAGCCAACATTTTAGCATGGGCAATAGAACCAGTTAAATCGTATTCAATCAGTTCGATATCGAAAGTAATACTAGCATTAAATTGGACAATGGCAGGGTGTAAACTGCCTTCAAAGCGATCGCTCCAAGTCTTTTTTTGTATCACGGTCAAGCCTTGTAAAAATAAAAATAAACAGATAGTTCACTATCCCTTAAGAAGTGAAAGTTCGGAAGATATATCCGAGAACAAATCCTATACCCAAGGCCCAAACTTGGCCCGACTCGATAAAATTTTTCCAAGATTTTTGTAGTTTTTCAATTATCTGTGGATTTTCTATGTTTTGGGCAAATAAGTGGCTAATCTCTATCCAGGGATGATCAAATAATGATGAAGGAACTAGCCAAAGGGGAACCGGGAGTAAATTCAGGTTAATGGTAGGTTCAAACAAGAGCATAGAGCAGCTTTGTATGGTTAAATTATTTGGTACATAGAGACTTTCAAGCAGTTGATTTTACTTGCATGACAATTAGAGTCATATCATCACTGTTATTATTTCCTGAGCCAATAAATGTTTTAATTTGGTCAAACAGGTAGTCAAGAATGTCTTGAGGACTATCATAGCGTTGACATCCCTCTTCAAAGACTTTGATAAGGTTTTCTTCATCAAAGCGGCGGCCTTTTTGATTGACTGCATCGGTAAAACCATCGGTATAGTAGAGGATGATATCCCCAGGATTGAGTTGGGTTTGGCCGTCTTCGTATTGAGAATTGACATCTAAACCGATTAACATCCCATCTGTATCGAGTTTTTCCATAGTCTGAGTAGCTTTTTGCCAGAGGAATGGAGGGTTATGTGCTGCATTACTATAGGACAGTATTTTAGTCTGGGGATCGTATTCAGAATAGAATAAGGTAACGAAGCGATGGGAATTATCTAAATCAGCGTACATGACACGATTAAGATGTTGGAGAATTCTAGCAGGGGAATGACGGTTCAATACTTCTGCTCTGAGCATCCCCCTAGTCATAGTCATAATTAAACCAGCAGGAACCCCTTTTCCCATCACATCCCCGATAACAATACTCCAAGGAACCAAGGTTGCGGGATCACCTGGTTTAATTTCTTGATCTTGACGTAGTTGATCGTAGTTAGTAGGAATAAAATCGTAATAATCTCCTCCCACCCGGTTAGCGGTTTTACAACGGGCCGCTAATTCTATCCCATCGATGACGGGACATTGACGGGGGAATAACCTTAGCTGAATTTCTGAGGCGATTTCTAGTTCTCGATCCTGTCTTTCTTTGGAGCGTAATTCTACGGTTAATTCGTTATTAGCGATGGCCACCGAGGTTTGATCGGCTACCAATTGTAGTAATTTCCTTCGTGTTTGGGTCCAAACATATTCCGGATCACTACTAAAGACATAGATTCTCCCTCTCTCTACATTTTTAACCAAGATCGGGGTGCTATAGAGGCGGATTTTTTGCCCTAGTGCTTGACGAATTTTCTCATCTAAGGAGAGGGATAATGCTGGGGTTACTTTTTTACTATGAGTTTGATCGATAATCGCAGTGATTGTTTCTCTGATTTCTCGAGCCATTTGATGGTCTTGACAATGTAATTGTTCAAGACTCATTTGATGCTGTTTTTTCGACAACATCAAAGCACTACCGTCAGCATCTGTTACTCGTGCTGCCATTAGGGGGGTCAGTTCTAAAAATTGATTGAGATTATTAAAACTTCGCAGAGCAAACCCTAGAGAACTTAATAAATTTTGGACTTTGTTTTGTTCTCGATACAAACTAGCAACAAGTTCTTTGAGGGCGAATACTGGTGTAGATTCAGCGGATGATTCACTGATTGACCCGTGCATTTTGGAGATAGACTGTTTTTTTGGTGACACAGCAGTCATGATATCAGGAGATGAGGACATTGATTAAGAGTTTAAATAAGTTTCTCTATCCTAGACCCTGAGATTTTCAAGAGCATTGCTCGTTTCCTTATGGCTCACACCATATTTTGTGGGAGATATTGGCTTCAAGAGGTCTCAATTTCCCAGATTTGAAAGGTCTTTACTTGAATCAGGGCTGGTTAATAATAACGTTAATTGACGAATCTGCCAAGAGATTTATCTAAAAATTTTATTTTTTTGGGGCAAACAATGTGGGGACTGGATTTCAACCCAGTCCCCAAGAAGCCATACTGCTATCTTTGAAAGTTAAGAAGATGTCTTAGTTTTTGATGTTTCAAACATTTCTTCCATTAGAAAGGGATTCTCTTCGTTCCCATTTTTGTCGCTGGTATCTTCAAAAATATCTCCCCATTCGGAATCTTTATCTTGGGTTAAGGATTCCAAGGATTCATTTTTGCTATTTTCGTCAGTCTGCAGTAGGTTTAAAAATTCTTCATCGGGTGTTTCTGTTCCATCCCCCAGAAGTTCTGCAAAGGGATCATTAGGATCAATTTGATTACTGTCACTATCAGACTCGAAAATATCTGCAAAGGGATCGTTTTCATCACTTGCAGCAATGGTTTCTTGTAAATGATCGGATTGTTCTTCAGAAGTGGGCATCATTTCTAAGAAGTCTTGATCATCTTTGTCTGCTTCTTCTGTTAACAAATCCTTCAATACTTCACTGTCATCGCTAATGTTATCTTCAGGGATGATACTATCAATATTCCCTTCTTCGGAAGTAGAAAATAGTTCTAATTCATCGTCAGCAATGACATCTTCGGTAACAGTCTCTGAAACAACACTTAATTCTTCTAAGAAGTTATCAGTGTCGTTTTCAAATTCAGCTAATTCCTCTATAGCATTGTCCTTACTAACTTCTCCTAACTCTTCTAAGAAGTTATCAGCGTCGTTTTCAAATTCAGCTAATCCTTCTAGAGAATTGTCCTTACTAACTTCTCCTAACTCTTCTAAGAAGTTATCAGGCTCATTGGATAATTCAGCTAATCCTTCTAGAGAATTGTCCTTACTAACTTCTCCTAACTCTTCTAAGAAGTTATCAGCGTCGTTTTCAAATTCAGCTAATCCTTCTAGAGAATTGTCCTTACTAACTTCTCCTAACTCTTCTAAGAAGTTATCAGTGTCGTTTTCAAATGTCTTGCTCGTTTCTTCCTGAGTTAACTGTTCAGACTTAAAGATAGCACCTTCATTTAGTCCCGTAACTTGCATATTTACTGTTTCATCAGTTACATTCTCAGAGTATACTGGTGAGACTGCTTGTTGCTCTTGTAAGGCTTGAATGTTCTCTTGATGAGATTGTTCCAGTTCCACAATTTGAGCTTGATAACTAGCCTGGATCTCTCTAATCTGAGTTTGATTAGCTTCTTCCCTTTCATCTTGCTGGTGCCGATGAGCGTTTTCTAAGTCAGCAACTGCTTGCTGGTGACTTTGCTGTAAGTCTTGAATCTGGGTTTGATAAGCCTGTTCTATTTCTCGAATACGTTGTTCTGTTTCTTCTATACTTTGAGAACTAGCTTGAGCTTGTTGTAATTCTTGAACCTGAACTTGATAATTTTCAATCTGGGTTTGATAAGCTCCTTGCAATTCTCGGATACGTTGTTCTGTTTCTTCTATGCTTTGAGAATTGGCTAGAGTTTGTTGTAATTCTTGAATCTCAGATTGATACTTTTGTTCTAAATGTTGAAGCTGAGCCTCATAGTTTTGCTCAATCTCTTGGGCCTTAGTTTCTAAATGTTCGAGTTCCTGTACACGAGATGCTAGGGACTGTAATTCGGCAATTTTCTGGGTAGCTTGACTTAATTCTTCCTCTTGGGTTATATTTCTTTGCCCCATATCTTGGAGCTTAGCTTCATACATTTGTTCGGTCTGTTGCAGTTTAGCCGGAACATCCTGTAATTCTTTTAATTGGTTTTCTGCCTCTGTTAAAGCGTTTTCCGTCCGTTCGAGTTTACTTTCTGTACTTTGTAGCTTACGCTTAGCTCCAGAAGAACTTAAAAAATAAGTGGCGATCGCACCAAGCAATAAACCTATAACGATTCCAATACCAATTTCCATAAAGTTGATCTCCAAAGTTTGGGTTTGGTCATGCCTAATATTCCCAAAATCCCGATTTTTATTAACAAGCGACTCTAATTTAAGATATTCCTGGTTTTCAGCTATGTCCAACACCGAAGTTTTCTCCCCATTGCACCATAGCATTAGGCATCAAGGTTAGGACGTTAATGAGATTCGGAGTCACCTCGGAATTACAGTTAAAAAGACCATTTGTGCTGCTATACTCCATTATCTTCCATAATCGCCAAATTATCGAATAGTTTAACAGTTTTGTTAGAAATCTTTTTGTAGTGATGAATCCTTAACCTTAACAAAACTCAACAATTCGTTAAGATAGAATCAATGAACTTGTTGAATAAATTTCCTTAATATGAGCCTAATCCGAAATCAATCTAGTTCCCTTAATTCCTGGTTATTACTGGTTGCCCCATTTTTCCTTTGGGGGACTGCTATGGTAGCCATGAAAGGGTTTTATCCCAAACTACCCCATTTTTTATGGCTGGAATTCGTTTAGTTCCTGCGGGCTTCCTGGTGTTACTGGTGGCATGGTGGTTAAAACGAGAGCAACCAGGGGGAATTAAGGCTTGGTTATGGATTAGTATTTTTGCTCTGTTAGATGGGGCGATGTTCCAAGGATTTTTAGCTGCTGGTTTAACCAGAACGGGTGCCGGTTTAGGATCAGTTATCATTGATTCACAACCCATAGCTGTAGCATTATTGTCTCGTTGGTTGTTTGGGGAAATTATCGGATTTTGGGGCGGTATTGGTTTAGGTTTCGGTGTTTTTGGTATTGCTTTAATTGGATTACCACAAGAATGGTTTAATAGTTTATTTTCTGCGCAAAGTTTTTCTGTAACTTTGAATAGTTTAGACTTATTCAATAGTGGGGAATTGCTAATGTTGTTAGCTTCTCTTTCTATGGCAGCCGGAACTGTTTGTATTCGTTATGTTAGTCGTTATGCTGACCCGGTAGTTGCTACTGGTTGGCATATGGTCTTAGGGGGAATTCCTCTATTTTTTCTCTCAGGAATATGGGAGTCAAATCAGTGGAATGGTATCGATTTAGAAGGTTGGTTATCTTTAGGATATTCTACTATTTTTGGTAGTGCGATCGCTTATGGAATCTTTTTCTATTTAGCCTCTAAAGGAAATTTAACCAGTTTAAGTTCTTTAACCTTTTTAACTCCTGTTTTTGCCTTAAGTTTTGGTAATTTATTTTTCAACGAAATTTTAACGTCTTGGCAATGGCTTGGGGTTAGTTTGACTTTAGTTAGTATTTATTTTATTAACCAACGAGAAATGATCGAAAAACAGTTTAATTCTTTTCGTAGCAAATTTTGGGATTTCTCTAAACGAACAATGAGTAAACTTTCATAAAATATTTAGGAGGACAAAATTCATGAGTAAAATATCTGAACTTGACTCAGAAACTATTGATCGTGTTATTGAAATGGCCTGGGAAGATAGAACCCCTTTCATTGCTATTGAAATGCAGTATGGTCTTTCGGAAAAAGCAGTAATTGCTTTGATGCGAAGAGAGATGAAAGCTTCAAGTTTTAAAATGTGGCGTAAACGAGTTTCGGGACGAAAAACTAAGCATATTCGTCAAAGAGATTTTTTAGTTGGTCGTTTTAAGTCAGCTAATCAAAATTAATTTTCAAACACTTTTATGAACCCAAAAATCATGAATATTTCTACATCAAAACAAAATAAAAAATCTTTAGAACTGTCTTGGAAAATTAAGTTACTTTATGATGGAGATTGTCCTTTATGTATGAGAGAGGTAAGATTTTTACAGAAAAAAGATGGAGGCAGAGGTTTAGTAAACTTAGTTGATATTGCTGATAACAATTATAATCCTGAGCAACATTGTGGGATTGATTATGAGACAGCAATGGAAAGAATTCATGCTATTTTACCTGACGGAAAAATTCTGACAGATATTGAGGCATTTCGCTATGTTTACGAGGTTTTAGGAATGGGTTGGGTTTATGCTGTAACTAAGCTTCCCGTAGTAGGAAAAATTGCTAATTGGGTGTATGGAATTTGGGCAAAATTTAGACTATCTCTAACGGGAAGGCCAGATATAAGGACAATTATAGCTGGACGAGAAGCTGATAAAAAATGTAGCTCGGATACTTGTAATTATTAATGTTTGTAGTGCCATAGCACCACGCATTATGGTGTTTGACGTTATGGAGATTACTTGTACCTCGTTTGGGACAGGTACGGTAGGGTTATTCAATCCTATATATGAACAAACATTCTTCTATTTTTACCTGAAAAAAGCCCGTCTCCACGGGCTTAAAATTATTATTTTTCAGGTGTAGATGATTGTTTTAAACAAAAGCAAAATTGCTGCTATTAATATCTAAGGTGTTTGTATTTTTAACAACACCAACTAATTCATCTTCCATGCCAGCTACTTTAAGAAAAATTCCTTGGTCATCGATTCCAGTGGGAGAAGAACCAAGATAATAATCATCAGCTAAACCATGTAATTGGATGATATCTTGGGCAAGGTCAAAATCAGAAATTTCTGCATAATCTTGTTGTCCATAGTTATCATAAAATGACTCACTAGCATCACCTAAAACAAAAATATCTGCATTAACCGTTCCTGCTTGAGAATCAGCTAATCCAGTCAAAGAATCAACTGAACCAGTTAAGTTTCCGTCTGCTTCAAGGGCCAAGAAATTGATATCTTCAGTGGTATGATTTTGCTCATTATCTTGACTGGTATCTTCTTCAATCATGATTTGAACATTACCATTAGTGAGATTTCGGTATCTTAATCCAGAGGAATCAGGACCATCAAAGGTTGCAATATTTCCTAAGAATTTGGGAGCATTGGTGAAGTTATTAGCAAAGTCAATGGTATGCCAGTTGTGGGTAACTTGATCGCCAGTATTTCCTGCTATAAAGTGATTACCATCCCAATTTCCTTCACCTAGAGAAATGGCTAACCAAGCAACATTTTCTGTACCATGGCCACTGGCTTTGTAGAGTTCTTCTTCTTCTAAAGCGAAGTCAAATCCATTAGCATCACCATTTCGCTGACGAGTTCGCACAAAGGTTGTATCATTATTTGTTTGAACTTGAGTTAAAACAACTGGGGTATTGGCAAAGGTATTATTGAAGTCAACACTTTCCCAAGTTGAAGTAGTAATCGCATCTGTGGCAACATTACCCGCTTCAAGAATACTGCCGTCAGACAGTTCCCAGATTCCTTATTCAACTACTAAGAAACTAAAGGTTTCAGTGGTATGAAAACCATCATGAGGATTACCATTTTTTAAGGTGGTTTCTTGAAGTTGCACTGAGAAACTATTACTTTGAATATCAGTAATTCTGATTGTGGAAGAATCACCACCATTACGGGATAAAGGTTGAGCAAAAATGACGGGGTTAACAAAGTTATGGTTTAAAAGAATCGTTTGACTCTCATTATTCAAGTCGGTAATTTGACCGACTTCAGCAATAATAGCATCATTATCTTCAATCTCAACCGTAGTCTTATATTGAGTTCCTACCACATAATTATCCTCACCAAAACCTGATGTAATTTCTAAATCAAAGTTTTCCGTTGCTTCAATTTCTCGGTCATTAAATAGCTCAATTTCTACAGATTTGTTGTTCTCTCCTGGAGCAAAATAAATCAGGTTGTTGAAAGTATAATCACTTTCAAGACTAGCATTATCATCCACTGCCTGAAGATTAACGTAGGATTCAAAGGTGGTGTCTCCAGTGCGGGTAAGTTGCACAAAAATTGTATTTCCCTCACCTTCATTGACAGTGTAGGAAGCTGCACCAAATTCTACATAGGTTGTCTCATCATCCAGAATTTTTATAGTAGTTTTATTTTGTAATCCAACGTTATTAATATTATTTTCAGATGGAAAAGGAAAAGGACGTAATCCTAATTCTAAGGTTTCTGTACCTTCTGTTAAGGAGTCAGATAGAATATCTAGATAAATGATTTGATTATTCTCTCCTGGTGCAAAAGAAATAGGGCCAAAGGGTAACTGAAAATCAGAATTGAGTTGTGCAGAACCACCACTTTGATAAAGTTCTACTTCTACAGAATCATTGAATGGTTGAGTTCGAGTTAAATGAATTTCTAGTTGATTAATGGGGTTATTTGTATCATCTTCAAGTATGGAATAAGTTGCTTGAGAAAACTCAATAGCAGATGTTTCATTATCAATGATAGATAAGGTAGCAGCATCCTTTTCTCCTGCTCTTACTTCAGTTTTATTGGGGTCACTAATGAGTTGTAATTCAATGGTTTCTGTTCCTTCTAAATCCGTATCATTAACAACATCAATGATAACCGTTTGGGTTGTCTCTCCTGGGTCAAATTGAACCTCTTCTGGAAATCCAAAAGAATGACTAAAGTCTAAACCTTCTTCTGCATCACCATTACCTAAATGTAAGTTAATGCTAGTATAATAATCAAGATTTCCACTACGAACTAAAGTAACTTCTACTTTACTTAGGGTTTGCTGAAAAAGTTTCTCCAAAATTTATGCCACTTTTGACCAAGAATTTTCTGACAAATCAATAAGTTTTAGTACATAAAAATTGTTTAAAGTATAATCAAAATTAATGAGAGGCGGTTTAATGAGTTCCCCTGTTCTATTATTAGTAAATAAGGACAAAAAAAGCGACAAAAACTGCCTCAGAAGTTTAGAAAGATTGACAACTAAAAATGTAATAGCAATAGATGTAATGGAGGTTTCAGGGAGTTTTGTCATTACGAGATTTAAGCTAAATCTTCGTTTAGCTTGTCCAAACTTTCCCTCAATAGCATTACGGAAGCATTCATCGGAGTG